>Ga0115856_100254_pt1 | contig 19424 bp, 7 predicted proteins | sample InSIn4gowninarea_FD_83870 | JGI IMG/M metagenome (GOLD analysis project Ga0115856, IMG submission 83870)
AATATGGAGCTTTAAATGAAACAAGAATTTAAAACGATGCAAAACAAATTTTATTTTGAAAAATCTTTATTTGATTTCCCTTGGCACAGTATAAGAAACAGTAAATTATCACAGAATTCTAGTATATACATAGAACAACTCACAACTTACATCGTAGAATTGTGTAAAACACTGTTTCTCTATAAAAAAATATACTTCAGCACTTTTCCGTTCAAAGTTATCTCCACAGGAAAATCACAAGTTTATGGAAATGTAATGCTATTGCATTTGTCTTTAGAGTAAACAATAGAGCCGTCATTCAGGTTCAGGTAAATCTAAGATATAGTGATGACTTTAACTCTTTGGAATTTAATTATCTCACAATAATAGTTACTTTAAAATGTGCGGGTCTTCCTTGAAAACAATATTCCATCTATTTCCTAACCTGCATGAAGCTATTGTTTATCTGAGCACAAAATTTGCATGACTGGGCGGTATAACACATTAATGACAAAATGTGTCACTCATTCATCAAGCGATAGCGTAGTTATCATCTGTAGAATTAACATACTGTGCAAATTATAGTCTTCTAATATTTACAACTTATAATAGAGTTTCGATTTTTGATTCTTATTGATTTGTTTACTATAAGGGAAAATTTCCAGACACACAGGATAAATAAAAGAAAATACTAAAAGTTTGCTTTAAATATTGACATGTAGCATGTGTTTTCAGTACATATAACTAATCACACAATTTTACAAATTTCCATACAACAGCACTCTAATCCTTATGGACGTTTTACAAACCTTTTCAAAAAATAGATTAAGCACTTGAAATATGCTATAATAGTACATATTGTCTTATTACTGCACATAATTTAACTAGTACTGTTATGGATACAGAAGCCAGAACTTTATTTTGTTTAAAGGTGATTTTTAAATCATGTTTTGTTAGACATGTTTAAAAGAGATAAATTTCCTAAAAGAAAATGACTGGCATTCTACATCATTAACAAAACCATTTTTTAATCCTGCTCATTCAGATACACTGCTCAGGATCTTACATCCTATTTATAGAGTAATTTGTACATTTTCCTATATGGCATGTCTACAGACCAGCTAATAATGAAAATATTGCAATCTTCTTAATTAAATAGTTGAATATCTGTTACACACAAAAATGCTATTTAAATTTGATATAATACATTTTTATAACTATCAAACATTTTATATTACATTTCATCAGCAATGCAAAGAGACACATCGATGAAAAAAGAAAAACACCCATTTGAAACCAGCTACTTCCACATAAAAATCTTAAAACTGCAATTTGATAAAACATTTATCTTTTGAACAGTCAAACATTCTTAAAAAATATTACTCATACAAACTGAGTTTTAGAATAATTATGTTACATTTTGAAATAACCAATTTCAAACAGAAAAAAAAGTATTTTTAGTGCTGCATTTGCTTTTATTTTACTTACATTTCAAAGTAAAATTCTGGAAGGGGAAAAACAATAGCTTATAATTTACACCATAATTATTTTCAGTTACTTTATATATACTACATTATGTATGAAGTAAGAAAATAATCCATTAACATTCAATGGTACTCTGTTATTAAAACAAATGTACATTTCCTGAGTAGAAAGACAAAAACATTGAAGTTATTTAAAATGCCCTGATATCAGTACATTAATTTTAAGCACAAGAGTACAATAAATTTAGACACAAAAAATATTTTAGAGAGAAACGCATGAAACATACTAGTAAAATGAATATATTTGTTTTTAATGTGTTTTAACAAATACAATTAAATTTGGTATTGAAAAAGTGGAAAAGGTAACAAAATTTGGAAAAAGTGTTAAATTTGTGAACTCTACCCAACCAATTTTATAAAGTACATCTGGAATACTTTCGAAGCGCTCTTATGATAAAGGTTAAAGTAATAGAACAATTCAGGATGAAGAAAATTTAGCACAATACACGTGAAAATCAGTTTCCAAAAAAAACATATAATTATAGTTTTGATAAAATGAGTTCTAGTGAAACCCCAGTACATTGTACATACACGATTACATACTTCCTCTTATCTACAGCAGCTAGTTACTGCATCAATGGAATTTGAGATACAACATAACATATGCTAGGTGTAGTATAAAACATACATTTTTTTCTAATTCTTAACTTCGTAATACCTCGCCTTGTTAACCCATTACCTGCCATTGTCCCATTTTTGGGACGCCACGTTTTCTATTTTTAGAATTATTTTTCATTCGAAAAACAGTATTTTAGATCGTATATTTTGCTATTTTTTCCCAAAATAGAAATTTTATAATCTCCTTAAATGATACACTTAATTGTTTCAAATATTTTTTAAATCTTTTCAGAAATTTCAATAATTTAATAATTGAAAGTAAAATTGTATAAAAAAAGTTTCGGCAGGTAATGGGTTAATGCCAAGATTAATCAGAATTTTGGTACAAATCACAATGACATTAAGAGAGTTAAAATAGTATTGCCTTGAATTACACATAATTTTGAAAAATTAAGATGTAAAGAAAAATTCTGGACTTTTTTACTAAAAATTACTAAAAAATAAACTGCGTACAAAAGGTTTTTTAACTGTGAAATTAAACCATCTAAAACTCCGTATCCATTAAAAAAAATATGTATGAAATATGCTTAAGTATGTGAAGTATGTATGAATGTATGTATATGTATTCTATTTTTTGGACGAAACAAATTCATCGCAACTGATACATTTAATGAAAAAAAAAAAAAAAAAAACCATTATTTACAAAAAATTTCAAAATTTAATTTTTAAAAATTTTAAATATAAAATTTTTTTTAAATATTTTTTAAAAAATTATATTTTTTTTTAAATTTATAAATTTGATACATAAATATTTTACATATAAAACATTGTATTAACATACATATTTTATATATAAATGCAGTACAATATCGAAAATCCAGAATCGTCAAGACCTCGGTTATTCCAGATAATATATACTATCGATTATGAATAATTCCAAGGAACCTATAGAAAACATTTATTAGTTATTTGTATGATAAATTAAGCAGAATAATAAAAAGTAAATGAAACAACATTTAAAATGAAATTTTTAAAACAGAAAGTAAATTTTTATAACAAATTATTACTGAGTTTTTAAAATTTGTGTCAGTTAAATAACATATAAAACTGCAATTGCACCGCAGCGCCATCTTAAGACTAAAGTAAAAAACTAAAAAATTCAGTTAGCATGGAAAAGTCTGGATTTACGTTGTTCTAATATATATGCATTTTAAACTGCGTTTAAAACTGTGTTTATGGCATACATGCTCGAAATACGACGAAATAATACTGAGAACATTCGCTTTATTTAAATTAACAATAAAATTATTAAAACAAACCAAATAATACTAATGAAACATTATTTACTATAGTCAAATAATAAAAAATAAATCGTTTAACACTAGCTAACGTTTTAAAACAGTTTAGTTGCGAAATTTGCAATTTAGTTATTTTTATTGAAATTTTGTTGGAAATTCGTTGTTTTTTCTAAAAAATACATATATAACATTAATAACACATTTCAACCATTTGTACTGAACTGCATGTATTGATTACATGAAAAGAAAGAACTCGTTTTAAAACCGTTTTTTATTTTCGCTGAAGTTAAATAATGCTGAACATTTACATAAGATAAAAAGATATCTGTTAAATGAAATATACTCGACAGGAAAATCAGATTTTAAACAAATTGCATTAAGTGATAATTTAGCAAATCTTTTGTTAGCATAAGTTTTAAAAACAAAAAAGAAATGAAAAACCATTAATGAAAAATTATCTCTAGAGGGACTAAAGTTTGAAAGACTAAAGCAAATATTCCTATAAAGGTCGTTCCCGTAATTCAGAGACTTGTAGGCTATGTAACATTCCTAGTCAAATACAGTGTTTTTATAAAATTCACATTTTCCCTAGTGTTTTCATAAAATTATTTTCTCTAGTATTCCAGATGCATATGAACTCTGTCCACTAACTCATGTGAAATATAATACATTAAATATGATTGTTTTTACGTGTTCGCAAAAGAAAATTTCAATGCACATATTTAGCATACAAACATTTAAAAAATGATTTAAGGCACTATCAAATGTTTAAATGATTGTTCACTTTAAGCATTTTAAACACAGGATTTCTTTTAATCCCCTTAATGAATATAACTTAATGTTCCATTAAAGGAAATTTTCATTTCAAGATACACAATTTCATATGAGAGAACACTACACAACAAATCATTTTAAATTATGCAATTGAAAATAAAACATCAGCTTAAGGCAGATGTAATCCATAATTACTACAATTTTCAGTACAGATGCAATTAAAGAAAACTTTAAAAGAGAAAAAATTTTAATTAAAGAAATGTTAAAAATTAGTCAATTTTCTTGGAATGAATTCAAAATCTAGAATTGAAACAAGCAGTATGTTTTTAAAATCAGTGAATGTATATGTGCTGCTGTCAAAGCCTAATTTTTAACATTTATTTTATATTTAACAAAAAAATTCTCATTCTTTGAAAGTGTTGCTTATAACACAGGCCATACACTATAGCTACTAAAGAGTGCACCTGCATATGACGCTTCAGTGTATGTCATGTTTCCCATGTTAAACATATAGGAAAAATAATTAACATCCTCTAGGCAAAAAGTACATATGTAGCTCACTTTAACATGCATCTTCATTTAGCTTACGTCCTCAATTAGACAATATAATGCATTCTTTGGTGATAGAACGAGAACTGACATTTTCAGTATGGTATGGCCACTGACAAACATCCAATTACAATCATAACGATTTAATGACACCTCTTATTACCACCGATTGATATTCTGTAGCAATGATGACATTAAGATGAAAGTTATCGGTTCTAAAACCACACTACGTTAGTAAGATAAAAGATCAGAAGCAACAACTTAAGACTTTAAGCTCCTCTGCCGAAAATCTCAAGCCAAAGAAAAAAACACCCACAATATGACTCAAAACTCTAAACTATGACTAGAAGTATCATAATCAGTAACTGAAGTGTTTAAGAAATATTTAGGTTTTTCTGAAAAAAAAGCACAGTAAGCACATTTAAGAAGCATATTCCAGTTCTGAATGAACTCTGTACATTATTTGTACTTAATGAAATGGAACTCGGAATCCAGATGTCATACATATTCAGATTATGATATTCATAAAATAAAAACGAATTTATATTATTAGAATAAATTCAGTATGAAAAATTTTCATTAGAAGACTATTCAATTCATAATAAATACTTGTCAGCTGCATAGTTATTTCTCATTTTAATACTAAATTTAAATTCAATGTAAGCAAAGAACTGAATTTATTTTTTGAAAACAATAAAATTCACATTTAATTTTTTGAAAAAAAATTTGAAAGAAAACGAAGTTGTTGAAATAATTTAACAGCATCTTATAATTTACACCTACATGAAACACAATTAATTCTATTATGTGTCTATTAGATAAATCAATTTTCAAGTTCTTCCAAATAAACATGTCCCATACCCAAAATATCAGTAGATCTTATATATAATTCATTAGAATTTTTTTGTAGCGTTTAAAAAATGCAGATAAATGTTAATATCAAACCAGTAAAATTTATGAAAACACATCACAAGACTTTTAGTCTAATAGTTTTTAGAGTTCAAGCATTTTTTGAATAAAAAATATTTTTTACAGTCATTATGCAATATATCTATCATTAAAAGCAGATTTATGATAGATACATGCTATAATAACTTAGTTTATAATAAATAGAAATGTATCATTGAGCTGAAATATATGAATACATTGATGCCCGTCATGCAATAAAAGGATTTTAATATTAGTTCTGGAATACATGAGTGAATTTTATACTAGTTTAATCGTGCTTAACATTCACTGGATGTATCTATTTCCAACCAAGTAATAACTTTAATAATGCCACTTTAACAAGAACACATCAAATACATTGTTTACATGCTCACATTATGTTACCATCAATTACAAAGCTCCCAAAAATCAGTTTCCAACATATACAAGAATTTAATAAAATATAATCCAATATGAAAATGTGTCGTAAGAAGACAAATAGAACAATAAAATAGCACTCATTTCAAAAAGCATTGAAATAGAATAAGAAAAACGTAACAAAATCTTACATATACACATCATGAGTAGTTTTTAAAATATTTTCATCACCCACTTTTTACAAACCTTTTCAAACATAAAGCAAAAACTGTGGAATTGAATTTACTCAATTATAAGTGCAGATATTTTATGTACATTTTGTCATTTCTGTATTTTTACTTCTTATATCTACTTACTGTAGTTCTTTGAAATTTAGCTGACATGCTACTACACAAATATATGTAATTTGACATTGCCCATTACCAGAAAATGGATATGAAATGTATTCACTCACATTTTAATCAAACAGCAGCGTTTCATAAAATATTAAAATATGTTATGAAACACATATGCATTTTTTTTCAAAAAATTTAAAATGAATGTTACAACAAAAGCTTCAGTAATAATAAAATTCATTTCATTAATACACAAACTAATTAAGAATGAATACAGATCTCTGGAATCATTTGGCATTGCTTGCACATTGATGATAAAACAGACATTTACATGCTCAAATATATATTTTTTTAATTATTTTAGTTCCAACATATATTCAACTTTTTTTTGGTAAAGAAAACCTTTCGTGAAATATTAGTACATAATATCTCAAAGATGCAATGATCAACAACTCTTCAAATTCAGCATGTATTTTAATTCAATTTTTCTGATATCAGAGAATTATCTACTCAGTGGGAGCAATGGATAGCACACCTACTCCCAGAGGCATGGTTATGGATTCAATTATTGGATGAGGCATGGGTGTTTTCCTAAGTTGTTCAATTAGGGACAACAATGGTCTTGCCCATTTTGTGTCACCCATTTATAAGTGGGCCATCACTTCTCCAGATCAGCAATCCCCAGAACCAAGAGCTAGTGCTAATGTCTTAAGAATTAATATTTTGGAACAATTCAAAAATCAATAGAATAAATCTATGAAAGTGAAAAATAAATGTTTCTAGAAATAAGTATTAAACTGGTTAAAAACCTGATATTTTTAAAACACACCTTATATTCCTACACTGTACTTGACTGATATGGTTTGTCGCCATGAAATTATTTTTTGCAAAAAAAGGGGCTAGTTAGACCAGGGCCTACTGTTTAAAATGGATTCTCAACAACTACAAACACCCATGCCCGAAGCAAGATCTAACACAATACTGCTAAGACTAGAGCCCTAGCCACACAACCAGCAGTTGGCACTACACAGTACTTGATTAAAATTACATTTGATATGTAACAAATAATTGCATATGTTCAGCAAATTAATGATAGCTCAAAATATTAAATACATAAAACTGAGGTTTTTTAATTTATAAAGTAAGCTTTTAAGGAACCAACACTTAATGAATTTTAAAATATGTATTCAAATGCAGTTCTTTTGAAGTATAATTCTAAAATCTCCTCTTTCAAAATATGCAAACATATACTAAAAACAGAACATGCACTGAAAGTGCAAAACAATGAATTAAACTAAAGATAGGTTATTTTATTACATATTAATATATTTAATATACAGGATGTCCCAGGAAAAGTGGCATAAAAATCTTAGTAAAAGAGAATATGAAACCAAATTTATGCATGACATACCAATATGAACCTTTTAAAATGCGGACAAGGTACAGACAAGGTCAATATTTAATTAAATGCATAACTATGCATACAAAAGATGCAAAACCACTGTATTCATAGTTATGCTTCTACAGTATTACATATTCTTCAATATCTATTTGATCTGCGAACTGGAAACCTATATCTATTTTTCTTGACAAATGATAGATATTAATTTAATAGAAATATAAATGCATTTCTTAATCTTAAATTTAGCTTCATGCTCAATAAGGGAAGTTATTTTTTTCAAATCTATGATGCAATAATTTTACCATCACCCCCTTGATCTATTAAATTGACTGAAGATGTGTTTGCACTTTGAATTTGAATCAAGTGAAATTTCCATGATTCATTCGAATAAGAAAATGAAGAAATATAAAAAAAAAATTATATTACTCAAGAAATGTGAATGATAGAATAATCTCATTTGGTTTAACTAATCAAAAAATAAATGCCTATTAAAGATCAGCATGAATAACTCATAAATCAAAAGTTTAAAATCACTATTTCAACAAAAACATAACATAGAATGATCAATTGCAGATATTTCACTTCACTCAGCAGCATTTTTTAATATATTTAGAAAAAGAAAGAAAAACTTTTTAACTACATGGTATTAATAATTCATATTGTATAAGTACAATGCAGATAAACATGCAACCCAAATATATAAGAACTGAAAATAAATAAACAGTAATTCAGTAGTTAAAATAGTGGTATGTCACATTTTATGTTTTGTAGCAGCGAAAAACAATATTTCACTTAACAGCGTTAAATTAATTCTTTTCATGAGACCCTCTATAAATAACAAAATTTTGAAATTACAGGTAACAAAAACTACTATGCTAACAGTATTAATCAGTAATTACCAAACTTTTAGGCTCAGCCTCAGTAAAATGTCAGTCATTAATTCACTGATACCATTTCAAACACATCAATACATACCTGCCAACATTCAAAGCTCTCAGTAGTATTCCACTGTAGGTTTAGCGTTATAATCACAACAAAGTCCCCGAATAGATACATTATTTTAAAAATACATTCAATTTTACGCTATATCATTATTCTTAAGACAATATGTTGAAAATCATATATTTCTAGCCACAACATCATTGCTCAATTTTTCATTTATTTAGATTAAGTACATTTAATATGAAAATTGGATATTACATTGATATGATATTAAAACCAAAACATTTTTGTGTGTACACCCAGATACTTATCAAAGAGTAATTTTTTAATATATTACTTACTTAATTTTAATTCACAGGGATGCTTGCTGAAATTTGTAACAGCAAAATTCAATTTTTGTAGCAATAAAAATTAAATTCTATAGCAAGAAAATTTAATTTTGAAGTATAAAAAGTATTTTGTAGGAAGAAACATACAAATTCTGAGTAGCAGAATAATTTTGCAGCACAATTCAAAAGAATAAACTTGAAAAAAATAGGAAGGAATAAAAAATTTTTAATGAGATTGTCGTTTTTCCACAGAAATAGTCTGCTGAATTTATAGTATTTCATTTCCAATTAACCCGATTGTCTTTTAATAAAACTTTAAACTGTGTCTGTAGTTAAGCATTATTCTCTGTCGTTGTGCCACCATGTCGTTATGTTTCAGTCACGGGGGTGACTTATGACTCGGAAATCCTTAGTTTTTCACAGATATCTTTAGAAAATACGGACATTCCGTGTAAGTTGGCAGGTATGTTAACATCATGGAGCATGGAAATTTAATAAATAATTATTAAGACAATTCAAGCCCTTAAATTATATCTTTCATATAATGACAAACTTAGGATACACATATAACAAAACTAAACAGTAATTTGTACTGACTTGCAGATATCTGAATTTGTTTTAGTATTTACAAAAGCACCTGTGCATTTACATGCATAATAAATGATATTAAATACAACAAATATTTTTGAAACTTAAAAGTTTTCAGTGTTATCTTTTATGGAATAAATTACTTAAAAAGTTAAGAGTGATATCAAATGTAGTAAAACTAATGCCAACAGCTATAGGACCTTTAACCCAATTTAGACTTAAACCTTTATATAATCCTTTAATTACACCTTCTTGTCTAACCACTGTAGTTATAGTACTCCTGATAGTGCTGTATGTGGTACCAGTTAAAGTTGCAGTTTGCATTCGCCTACGAACAATATCTAGGGGATAGGATGCTGATTGTCCAAGTAAACCAGCAATAGCTCCACATATCAACCTTTCAGATGGATGTAAAGTCCTGTTATTTGTATGTTCTATAAAAAGAAAAAATATATAAACATAAACATGTGTGAATAATAAATACTGTTCAATGTACACAAAGTAAGAAATTAAGCATTACCTGATTTTATATTGATAAGAAAAACTTCCTTGAATTAATTGAAAACATGATTATCAAGATGCTACGGTAATTCACACTCAATTTCACTCATATTTTGATCAGCAATATACAAACCTTTTTTACTCAGTATGATATGGTTATTTAATTCAGTCTATTGTCTCAACAAATACAAAACACTGTATGATTTTTGAACAATGTTTTTTCGGATAACATTTAATAACACGTTTTTATGCTGTGTTTTTTTTTTATTTCCTCCTATTTTCATAACATTCAATACACAAATATATTATTTGTGAGCCTTTTGTTAGACACTAAAAAGTTCAACATATTCAAATATGATTTAACAAAACTCTCCAAGAAGAAAAATTCAGTTTCTAACTTTTTGTTTGTTATGATAACAGTGATAAGTTTCTTTTGTCTATCTTTATTCATCTTCACCTTTTTCAAGTGTCATATTTTCTAGATTGCAGAAAGAGTCTTTTATGATTATAATACAAAGTTTCCTTTTTTCCAACTTTCTTGTTCAATAATAAACTCACTTCTTTTTAACTGTAAGCGTGCCTATGTGACACTGCTGCATGGACAAAGAGCAATGTATTTAATTGAAAAATTTGTCAAATATTTTAAAATATAATTAGCCTGCTCCTATTAACAGTAAAGCAATAACATGTAAGCACATTTTTCATTTATAAACTCTAATCTGAAAACTACATTAGTCTTTCCCTTTGTTTATTTATTAAATTTTATGATTTAAACTATTTTAGTTTTTGCTAGTTCAAGGATGGTTTGGTTTTGTCCAGCTCAAATTATCAAGACTCTATGGTATTTTATTTCCTTTATGTATTCATTCTGAATAAATGATACAATTGTATAGGTATGATTCATTTAATACATTATAATAACTATCAAATTTCAGAGAAAATCTATCATTTACCATGCTTTGTATTCAAAATAGGAAGATGTGCATGAGTACAACAAACAAACATTCTCATATCATATTCAAAGTTAAGTTCTATAACAGATTGATAAAAACTAAATGAAATTTTATCTATAATTTAAATTCAAACTTCTTACCTTAAGATGATAAGACCTTTCACATGCAAAATAATTTTTAAGCATAAGAATATAAGCAGTAAAAATGAAGAAAACCACTTTTGACATGCTCCTGATAATTATTAATTCACATAATATTCACAGTATGTTTCACAGCAATAATCAATTTAATCTGAAACCACTAATTAAAAATTAAAAGTATACATATGTGATGTTTTTATTAATGCTAGTTTAAGCACCTGTATTCTGTATAAAACATTTGTTGAAAACAAATAAATATTCAGTTGAATAGGAAAAAATATTTACAAAAAATCTCTATCAGTGCTTTACTTATATAAGGTAAGTCAGAAAGAACAGATTAAAAAAAACCATCAATTAATTAATTAATTAATTAATTTTTTATTTATTTTTTCACCTCAGCTGGCATTGAAACACCATTTAAAAATATCAAGTGTGAAATACAATATCTCCCATGTAGCACCCATAATTACTAATATATTTAAAGAGCCTGATTTATGATTGGACACAAAGAGCTATTTGCCATGGCCCCCAAATTGCTTAGTCACTGATATTTTGACAGCAAAATTATGTAAACAAACTCTAAAATCAGTTATCTGAACAACAATTTACTCATGGTTTTGCAAATTGGGGGCTTCCAACTACGTTAGTTCCCATATGGCTCCATCACTTGTAAGTTGTGACCTGTGTATTTATGAAGGCATGTTGAAAACTAGCCTGCACCCTTTAAAAAGTTGCTGTGTTGATTTAGGCAATTTTCACGCATATAGCTTTATTCAGTTCTTCCACTGTATGAGAATACAGTGTACAAATGTGCCTTGAGATAACTTCACGAGAAATAATCACATATATAAGTCAGGGGACCGAGAAACCCAATTATTGTTACCAAACTGGATAATAGGTGATCAGGGAAATGATGGAGAATAACATCTACAGATGCTTAAGCTGTAGGGGATGTTGCCCCATCCTGATGAAACCAGATATGTGAGATTGAAATGTGCTTTTGCCATAATTCAGGTAAAAAGATGATTTTTACCCCCGAGTTCGCAGCAACAACATTCCCATCACTGTCTTAAAAAATAAGGAAATATGATGCCAGTTTTTCCCATAGCACACCAAACAGTCACTTTAAGGCTGCACTGTGGCCATTCATGCAATTGTTTTAAATTTTTAGAAGCCCAATAACAGCAATTCTGTTGCTTTAAAATGATGTTGAAATGAAAATGGGTTTCATCACTTATAAACAAAATTAGGTTGTCATTTTGCTCAAAAATTGCTTCCATATCATGCGTGAAGCTCTACTGCTGGATGTAATCCTCATGATTCAACTTCTGCACAGTGGCCAATTTGTAGGGCTGGAATTCGCAGATCTTAACGCAAAATATGCCTTACTGAATTATTATTGAAGCAAAGTAAAAAAAAAATGCTTCCTAATCAATTGACTTTGACTGCACAGCATGGTTTGTCTGATGCTTTCCACATTTTCTGGGGTATTTACGATTTATATAGTCCTTATGGTATTTTTTTCATTAAACAACCTAAAAACTCTCTCAAAAATAAAAAGAGAGGAAATGTTTTTTTTTTTTTTAAATCCAATGGCGAGGCATGTGATCGGTAAGCCCTTGGCCCTGGGGGTCGCCGACATTGATGGCCAACTTGTGAAGGGGCACCCGGTGGGTGAGCCATCTCTACCACAAACTGGACAACACAAAGGAACATTCAAACCTCACCCGGGCCCGTGGCTTGGGAAGCAGACGCGCTATCCACTGGCCCATCGGGCAGCATGTTAGACAATCTAAGAATAATGAAAAAATGCAAAAATCTGGGCTCTTTGTTTTAATTGTTTCTAATTATTATGATCATCATTGTTTGTTCGATATTTCTTAGTAAAGATCTTTCAAACTTTACTTACAAGCATATAGAACAGAAATCTCAGAAAATGTGCATGGTAAATTGTCAAAGAAAAAAGATACAACCTTTGATTTTTTGCACAAATATATATTAAACTTAAAATATAATTGCTGCAAAAACAAAGAATTTTCAATAACGTTTTGATGATTTTACAATTTTTTTAGTTACAATGCCCTCCACTCTTAAAATTTATAGAAGAGAGCTATTTTGGAAGGAATGACATTGAAATGTCTCATTGGCTACATCACTGTTGTTTTATACATTCAACTGCGTAAAGTGTCATTTGAATAATTTAATTAATTTTAACTGGTGATTGATAAAATTTAAATAAATTATATAACTGAAATGAGAATGGACAGCTAAGATTAAGATACAGCAACTTTGAATATAAAAGAGGCAAATTAACTTACACTTAAAGATTTTTTTATGCCAACGAAAACATGGATAAATATTATTAATAATTATAAATAAGTGTTTTTTGTTACTGAAATCTTATCAGTTTTTAAATGAAAATGCTTCACTTTCATTGACACTTATTTTGGTAAATTTAATATTTTATCATAAATTTTAATTGGAAAAAACATGGTTCACTTAATGAATTTTTACAAAAAAGAGTATAAAACTTATATTGAAGTTAAAACCACATGCTCAAAACTAAAAAAAAAAAAAATGCTTCAAAGTGCTTTTAAACTACACTTACAAAATTTAATGGTTGATATTAAATGAATAGACTTTATTTATCTTTAATGAAATCAAAGACGACATGCAAAAGAAACATTTTTAAAGAATAGATTTTCCATTAGTAATACTAATAATATAACATACCACTATGTAGTCGTTTAAGAGTTTCATAAGTAAAGAAGCTAGTCCCTGAATATGGAATAACACCAAGTACAGTTGGTGCATAACCTCGAAAAAGTGTAAAAAAGCCTTCTTGCTTCAAAATTTTTGCAAAGACTTGGGGAAGACTGTTGTACCTAAAACATTTTGTCAAAAATATCATAATACAAAAAATCTTAATCATATCCATTGTACAAAAATGCATTATATAGCAACAAAATGTATTATTTTTATCAAAAACTTATATGCCACTAATGTTGACATTAATAGTAAGAAAGTTAGAGTACACTTTTACCACACACACAGAGCAGGTATAATGTGACACAATAACTTAAATTCTCAACACATAGATAAACTTTGCACAGATTGTAATAAATTATAAAGTTTCAATAAAATTTTAATCCAAGATATTTATGAAGAACAATGGTTAAGAACATAAAGAATCTGTCATGTATTAAGTTCAAAACTTTTTAATGCACTCTTACTGGAAGCAATTTCATAAATTCATGTTCATCCTTGTAAAATCTTAAAATTTCTTTGTTTAAAAAATGACCACACATCTACAATTTAATTCATATGAATCCATTATTTTTATAGACGGATAAAACATAATCCACAAAATTGGAGGAGGAAAACATAAAAATTTTCAACTATTAATTATTACACAAAATGAAAATATATTTTTTTAATAACATCTTTCAATTTGCTCTTTTGAGTATATGAAGTTTTGTGGCCTAATATTAAAAAAAGTACTTCCAAGGGGGAGAGTATCTTAAATGAAGGAGAATCCCAGATATTCTGGAGATCAGAACAATTTCAGAAATGCCTGGCATCCATGTCAACATTGTTTTCACAAAGAGTACGATAAGGAGAGCCCACAAGGTTGAGGAGGTATAGATGAGCCTATAAATAGTCATGTTCATTCATTAAGCAAAAAGAAGAAACGCCTGTGGCTCAGGGAAGGTTTTTTTTTTTTTTTTTTTTTTTTTGAAGGGGGGAGGTTGGGGGGTTTTCTCTTTTTTTTCCTGTTTTTTTAGCTTTTTTTTTATTTTTTTTATTAAAAAAATTTTTTTTTTTTATGAGAGAATTAATATTTCTCAAATTAATAAGTGACACAAGTAGGTCCATGAATGATGACTCTTTTGCTAGTTTATCTGCTTGATCATTTCCCCACAAGCCATAATAATTGGGGATTCATTGTAGAACAATTTCCCTTTCATCAGAAAGCAGAGAATTAATTTTTTTACAACTGAATTCAATGGCTATGTGCTAAGGAACTTATCTAGAGATAGTGTGAATCACAGTTTGGTTGTCAACGAAGAGGACGAATTTCCATCGAGGCCTTTTCAATATTTTCTTGAGGGACAGGATGATAGCGAACAATTCACCATCATAACTATTTGATTTTAAGACCAAAGTTTCTTTTAGTTGGAAAAGATTGGAGTAGACACATATCCCTTTCAGAGGTTCTCTCAGCAGAGCCATAGATAAAGATGTGTATCCAAGTGTCATTTGGATATCTTTCATTGATGGTGGCAAGAGCAACAGTTTTAAGTTCAGTTAAAGTAGAGACTCCCTTTTACACAGGGAGAACAAGGTCAAAAACTAGAGTAGCATATTTCATTATAACCACGAAAACAGATGGCCTAAAGAAATGATCCCTGTAACTTGGAATATCCATAGAGTCTGAAAATTTCTGAAGTTCTAGTGGGCTTCTCTAGAAAACCCATTATCTTTTAAACTGTTCAGGGGGAGAGAGAGAGAAAAAGAGAATGATTCTAAGAATCAAAGAATCTTTGCCTGAAAGAAAAACACCATTTCAAAAGTCAAAAATGTGTCCTTTGTCTATTAAATGCATTCATCCATTTTGTCAAATGCTATGTATACTTAATGTCAGTTAGTGTTATTCTATTCTTTCTCTCATAGTGACTAGGAAATTATAAAATGCACTGTGCATTCAAATGAATGCATGCCAGATTGGGGCAAAATTGTAAAAGTGTCAAAGAACATACTATAACTTCTTTTCCAGTTGAGTTGCTTAGCTGCTTGTCTTACAACAGGTACATTGACATTTTGTTTTTACAATTCTTAAGTTTTATGCAATAATAGACATTTTAAAATTCATTGAAAGATAATGCAAGAAGACAAGCAGAAAATGGTGATTAGGACATTAAAAAAAAAACTAGTTCTTACCTGCTCTAATAATAAATAAAATCAAGCTATATATGAAATTCATAGAACATCTATCACTTTCTCCAAACTTTTTGTTAAATATTGCTTTAACAACATTGTATTGAATATAATCAAGATCCAATACAATTTATTACATCAAAATTGAATTTTATGAAAATAAAAAACTCTCTTTACACACAAATTATCAAGTTAACTTAGATTGTTAAATATTTATTTGAAATTTACAGAAGAAATTGAACTGTTTACTGACATCACTGTGACTATGTGTAAGAAAGATAAGACAGCAAAGTTTTAAATTTTAGGAATGACTTGTAGGAAGAAGGAACCGTCCCTTACTATACCAGAATTGCAATGTGCAAAATAATGCTCCTTCCCAAACACTAGAAACATCATATAATGACAAGGAAAATTAAGTTTTTAAAACCAAATTCTACACTCTTGTTCATGAGCTATGACATATTTTAGGAAACCCCAATGACTTAGGTTTCTCATTCGGCTTACAAAATATGTATTGCTCCTCATACATAGCAAATTAAAAATGTTACATAATACTTTAAACTTTTGGATAAATTTTAAAGCACAAATAAGACAATTATGACAAATGATGAAAGTACATAACTAGAATTCACAGAAAAAAGGTTTTTTAATTTTCTAATAAACATCTTACATTTCTTTGTGAGTAACAGCCATTCGAGCTCGAGCTAGATCTAAAGGATATGTACAAGTTGTAGATACAACACCAGCTAATGCGCCAGCAATAAAAGATTTTCCTGGATTAGCTTTCCTGAAACATTTAGTAAAAAACGTTTAAGACTCTTTAAATTAATTTATTTTGAAATTCAATATTTCAATTAAATTAAATAATGCCATGTAAATTTTTACACAAAAAACTTTAAAGACCTTTCTTCGTGTGTTTCTACTCCAAGAATATGCTTCCACTGCTCATGGGCAGCAAACTGAATTGCAGCGTATGGAATAATACGAGCCATAGTAGCTGAATTTCCTCTCCATAAACTTTGCAATCCAGAATTGCGATAGCTAGCGGTTAAGAACTGTAAAGCTTCTTTAACAGAATAAGGCTTATTTGCAACTGAAATTCAAAAGAAAAATAATGATGCTAATTCTAATAAACTGAAATTTAATTACAATAAAACAATATTATGAGAAAGATATTTTTATGGTATATTTTGACATTTTTAATAATTTTCCTGAATTCTGTATGAATATAATCTAACCATAAAGAATCTTAAGATCCATAACCTTTTTACCTCAAGTTTTAATAATGTTCTCATTAAAATAGGAACAAATGAATAATGAAGAACTTAAGTTTTACAGAAATGATTTACTTTACATATACAGTATACAGTAAAGACAGGTACAACTTGTAGATTTCTCAGAAGCAATTGAAAGTCCAAGTTATCCTCACATTAAATTGTAGACAATATAGATATGATCTAAATGATACATATATAAGTATTACTTGAGACCACATAAAATAAAATCATAAAGCACGACCATTAAAAATCAATCAAGAATACCCTGATATTACTATTTCTCGTCACATATGTTTCTCCGAAAAATTCACTCATTTCAAAAACAAGAAAACATCATAAACTAGAGTTTTTGTAAAAGGGAATGGAAGTAATTCAATTACTCATAATATATGCTTGGCACACATGTAAAACAATAAAATATGTACTCCTTAAGAGTTTAAACAGAATTCAAGGTAAAAATTTACCGCAAGTCAAGATACACAGAGCACTAATTAAAAGTTTTCCTACTAAAACCAGATTACAGCTTTATCCACCTTGGTTTAATACTTTTAGAAGGTGCACTATACCCTTGCACATAATACCTAAAAATAATTTTGCAGCTGTTTGAGTATGGCAGAAAATTTGTTTAATACCATGAAATTCTAAAAGATGATACAAAATTTGGGCTTAAATTTAAAACAATTTAGTAAAAATGGATTTAAACTTCTTTATAACCCTAGGTAACAGAGTAGAGAAATTGTGTGCAAAGAGGACTAACTAAAAATATGTTGTCATTAATAAAACACATACAATTTATTAATAAATCATACATTTAAATATACTACTGATTAGCAATATTTGGGCAACTTCAGCTCCACAATATAATCATCATAGTCAGCTACATTTGGAATCTCAAAATACAATGTTTAACAGTGTAGAAAAATGAATTACTCTTAACACTCCGCATATAACACAAAACATCACTTTTATAAACATTTTGAGTTGTTAGATCTTGTCATGACTGTCAAGACTTTTTGAATAAAATCAGAGGCCAAATTAACATGGATTCAATCTTAGGAATAAGACCAGTATGAACCTATGACATTTACAGTCAAACCCGCTTATATCGAATTTGAAGGTTCAGTTACACTTGTTCGATATATCCAATATTCAATACTATCCAATATAATCACATAATTTAATCACTAATCGCTTTGATTATGTTTACATTTATTTCAATTCTAACATATGAATTATGCGGGAACAATTAAATAGTCATACATTATTTATGCAATTAAATAAAACGTTAAACACACAGTACAATAAAGCATCAAACACACAAAACAATAAAATGTCAACATACCTGGTTTCTGTATTCACTTGAGGACTATAAATAATCATGACTATAAATTATTTTATCTTAAGGAGAGAGACATAAACAGAACATTTTAAAATCGACACAGGTTTACAGTAAATTGTAAAGTGTCCTGCAAAGAAAATAGTTTTCTAATCAGGGTTTGTGTATGTTTACGAGATCACATGGTTTTTTACCACTCCTACCCTCAAAAGGATAACCACTAAGAATTCTTGCTGAGGCAATTTCGAAGGGTTGAAATGAAGGGGAAAACCCTCATTTTCACTCTTTCTACTTAAACCAGGATCACAAGCAGCCTTAATCAGAAGCGCATGCATCTGATTATGGATGTCACCTGGACATGTTGTTAAAACGAAATTACGAAGATGAGCAGAGCAGTTCTTGGAGCTATCAGTTCTAATAAATCTTCCAAAGGAAATGCAATGCTATATCCTGTGTTCTAAATGAAACAGCTCAAGGCACAGAAAACATTCCGACACTCGTGAATAGAACCAGATGTCCCTTTGAGGGTGGATTCTTTCAATGCCCGCCCCCGAGGATAACCCCCCATCGCGAAGGCCTAAATCCTTGCTTATACCGCCAGCCTGCCCAATTAGTACTGATACCGGAGATACAGTTCCCATTTCTTGGAATTTTGCTATGAAAAAAAAAAAGTCAC
>Ga0115856_100230_pt1 | contig 19372 bp, 11 predicted proteins | sample InSIn4gowninarea_FD_83870 | JGI IMG/M metagenome (GOLD analysis project Ga0115856, IMG submission 83870)
ATCAATGCATTTTTGCTTTGCTACGAAAGAATTCCATCGCAATATTCTATTGCACATTTCATCTATTAACATGGAAATCCTCGTGCATTCAACAATTCAGTTTTGCTATTATAGAATTCAACACATATGTAATGTGATGAAATACATATCAAAAATCACAAAAACCAAATGGCCGATAAAACCTACTACGTTTTTTGATAATTTCGTCAATTATGTTCCCATTTGATTGAAATTTTCATATGTCGCATAAAAAAATTCGCACAAAGCAAATCGCAAAAATAAAAATTTGTACAAAAAAAACCGCACGAAAACAGGTTTGACTGTATTTAAACATATAATTTTAGAAAAATTTTGTAATGCTAAATGTCGTGCCGCTAGATGCTTGGATGTTTAAGAGGAAATGTCTTGTAACAAGTCAAAGTGTGACCGGAAGTGTCATTCAGCAGTTTTCCAGTTGGTTCAATCAGACATTAAATGGGAAGACGACTAACTGCGAGCTCGAGTAAAATGATTTGCTTATGAAAGGCCGATGAGCGCTACCAAGTTTTTAACAAAAAAATGTAGACTTTGAAGAATCAGCTACCAAAACTAAAACAAAATTGTCTTTGGATATTTCTGCAGATCTAATAAGAAATCATTTCGCGGAAGGCATAACTACTGGAAAGGGCATAATTAGTGTGAAAAAAAGGATTATGCATATTTTTACAGTTGTAACATTGAATTAATTGATACAATAATTCTTTTTGCTATAATTTGTATTATATGCTATTTCAAACTATAACTCATGAAGTAAATTCAGCTGCAAATATAATCTTAACTACGGCATGATACGGGACATATCAAGATAACTTTCTATGCGTGATTGAAGTGACAAAGTACTGTACTGCTAAAAATAAATCCTTCTATGAAATGTGCCAGTGTGGCAAAAAAAATGGAATTTCCTTTCAGTTTTGCAGAATAAAAGGCATCCAAACCTAAACAGTCATCTGTCTTGCCCTCTCCCAATACATCGTGATTCACGTGATGATTATTCTAAAGATTAAAGATAAAAATAATGCTGTAACAAAAATTATCTCAGTAGACTCATGATCTTTCGTTATGTACCGAAATATTTTAGAAGCATTTATGAATATCTGACACTTCTATTCTGTTTCTTTCTTCATCCAATGGCGAGGCACGTAAGGCAATGAGCGGTAAGCTCTTGGCCCTGGGGGTTGTCGACATTGATGGCCAACTTCTGAAGGAGCACCCGGTGGGTAAGCCTTCTCTACCCCTAACTGGACAACACAGGGTAACATCCATGCCTCACCCGGGATTCGAACCCGCGGCCTTGGCTTAGGAAGCAGACGCGCTATCCACTGGCCCATTGGGCGGCTATTCTGTTTCATGTGAATATTAACTAAAATTACCGACTTTATGCGGATTAACATATGTTGAACTTGATTTTCAAATGCACCAGGAAAGTACGAAATGGCAACGAAATTGAAATTGATAAAATGCCGTTATATTAGTGAAAAATTAAAACTTTGCATTCCAATTATCGTCTGCTGTTACATTCGTAATCAAATGATTTCCATGGTGACTAAGATTTGCTTTTCAGAAATCTTTGTTATAGACTCTTGAATTACAGGCAAAAATTTGCAATTAATAATTAGTACCTTTTTACTAAATAAAATAAAAATATTTAAAATCCGTCTGTGGTGATAACTCACCACATTTCTTTATTTCCAGAATTTAAATTGGCGTTTTTAGAATAATTAACTTCCTTTCTTCGCAACAGCCGAGATATTTTCAAAAGTTTCTTCCCCGATGCACGGTTTGGCAACAGCGCGTTTCAACGAATGCGCGGGGTTTAGTGTTCTCACTTGGCGTGGGAAGCTGATGGTTGAAGCACGCGTACTAAGCGTACGGCGTGATTCTGTGATTATAATTGCATAAGAGGTGATGACATGATGATTATTTTTGTGCTATACTACCATCTACATGTTTGGATTATTTCGAAGCAACATCCGACCTGAATTAGTGTTTTGGAATTATTTTCGAAGATGTTAATATTGATCTGAAGAGAGCCCCCCCCCCTTCCATATGATGTGTTTAAATAAACGGACTTGTATATGCCATACAGAGCGTGATGTTTACTTCAGGTATGATTTTTATTCTTTTATTCTTCAGTCTGTGTGACGGATATGCAAAAAGCAACATGTGAGTTACTCTTCGCGGCCAAACTTAAGTATATCATTAATTTCCACTATACGCTTTCGTGGTTGCCTGTTTTGCATGATAAGATGTTCATCTTCAATCTATAATATGCCTCAATGCCTTTATTTTCCAGCAGCATAAAATAATTATTTCATAGGCACCATCATCATTAACTTCACACCGTCTTCGTGGTGCACACATACATGTAAACTGTACCAAATTTTGTGGCTCTATTGGCTGCAGTCGTGAAGCAGTGCGGTTGGAATACAGTTAATAAAAAATTAAAAAAGTAACAAACATTATTGTCAATTTTTTTCAATTTTAATCAAGCGATTGCTCTGGCAACAAAGAAAATCAGGAATAGCTGTTAGATTCCTCAATGTTTGACAAAAGTTCGATTTAAAAAAAAAATCTGTATAAAAACAATTTTCAAAAGCAGTTTCACAACAACATATTCAATGTTAAAGATTAGGGGTTCGTTTTTTTAATAGAGTTTGATCGAAAATTGCAGTAGAAGTTACAAAACAAACAGTCAAACACAGTAAAAGTTTTTTATAGAAAAATTACTGACTTCTGGGAATATCTTCATGAGTTTTTCGTTCGCATCATTATATCAACTTAACGTTTGTAAAAAACTTTACTATTCAAAAACAAATAAACTGTAGGACAAAATGCTGAGAGAAAATCTTTCATATCTGAAATCTTTTTAAAGGGAAATTTTTCTGTTTTCTGGAAAAATGGAGGACATTTGTGAAGTCAACTTCAAACGTGAGAAGATTTTTCTATTCCAATATAACGTATTCCTTTCGAAATCAAAAATTCTAGAAACGGAAATCGAGCTGGATATGATATCTTTTTACATTCGCGATATCTTAGTGTGTGTTGTTTTTATTCTTCTATTTACGCGTTATTTATATCAACAATTTGTTTTGGTTAAATGTTAAGTTGCTGCTTTTGCCAGTTGATTATTCTTGAAAAAAATGAATGTCAATTAAACCTTTTTATGCTTACATACAATGGTTCTGTATTTACTTCTTTCAGTTTTAACATTTGGACGTTCTTATAAATGACATTTTCATTCGTACTTATCGGTTATAGTGACCATGAAATAAAAGTCGCCAACACATGGATAACTCACTGATTCTGGCGGTAAGAGGTTACTGCAAATAAGTCACACTATTTTCCAATATCTCTAAGCTATAAATATGAAATCTCGCCAATACTTGATTTTGCGACAAGTTGGAAAACAGTCGCCTACAAATCGTCACTATAACCAATAACTACTTTTTCCTTTCAATACAGTCGACGCTCGTTATAACGACCCCTTCTGTTTCAGAAAAAACGATGTATAATGGATGGTAGTTGTAACGGAAGTATATGAAAAGTCTTGAAAAAGATTTTGGCTTTTTCATAAAAATCATACATATGGATGAAGTTGCATTACTAGTATGAATATAATTAACGTGCTTGTAAATGAGTAAAAAATGAAATATAAAAAGTTAACATTATTTCTAAAAAAATACATCAAATAATAAATTCTAAAAAAATATATCAAATAATAAAACCATATCCTAACAAAATATAAATTTTATATATTTGCTTTACTGTCGTGATTTTTTATTATATATTGAATAACGTGCTTTTTAGAATATTGCGAGCTCTTTAGCGATTTCAGACCTAAACATTGACATTTTATCGACTTCTGCCAAGATTTCAGTTTGATTTCAGCTGAGAGAAATCGCAATCCGTTTGTTCAACAAAAATTTTCAGTAAATTGGAAAACTTGTCTATCCATGATTTTCGCTTACGAGCAACAAAATTAGGTTTCGTTCTATTTTTGCTTAGTAAATAACGTTATTTGCAGTACAAGACTGTGTATTGTATTGTACTCATACTGTTACCTTGTCGTAGTTGCAACTTCCAACTTCCTTTCCTTTTCATATCCCCCTCCTATCCCTCCCTTCCGTTTTACTTTACATTCATCAACAATGACAGGTGTGATTCCCTAAATTTGTGTATTCAGTCGATTTTCACTAGACCTTATCCTCTCGATATTCTAGGACCTCATGAGATTTATATAGTCTGACTCTGATAAGTTGGCAGATGAGTCATTTGATTTTGGACGAGTTCATTCCCTTAAATCGGTGACAGGTAGAAACTTCCGAGGATAACCGTGCTTCCAGAATTGGCGATTGCTGCAAAAAAAATTTTTAGAGGAAAAAATCTTCCCATTTTGCACATGTTTTTTATATAACATAACCTAATTTACTTTAGAAAACAAAACAAAATATATTCCATCGAAACCAAAATTTACAATAATAATTACGATCTAATTGAAAGAGGTTTTCATTAAATTTATGTTTTTTTAAATATGGGAATGGCATTATTTTTCCTTAGATGAAAATTTAAATTTCATTTTTAGGAATTTCTGAATGGAAAAAAATTTACAAAGAACCGAAACTTCAAACTGAGCAAGAAGGAAATAAATAAATATAAAAAATTACACACACACAGAAGTCACAATTTAATAAAAAGCGGAACAAGCAGACCGTCGAACAAGTCGTATTTTCTTATACTAGCTCACGCAAAGGCGAAAAACAATACGATTTCTTCATTCAGCTCTCATATCCTAACAATGTTCGCCAAGCGGCAGTTTCTTTAGGTAACCCTTCCGTATTCCCCCGCAACGAAATAAACTCATCCAAGGTCAAATGCCTTCTTACCAGAGCCAAACTATACTGTTCTGGGAACAAGTTTGGAGAAACAAGTTTCATTCTATTCTAGCAGTAACTTATAAGTGCTCATGAACTCCAAAGTTGACAGATAAAGGGAAAAAATGCGCGGAAAAATGCCTTGATTAGTGTTTTAGTGAATGATTCAGTAAAAGGAGTTATCCAGAATTCACCCAAAATTTGTCCCTGTAGAGTTAAAACTAAATTTTCATCTTTGAAATAGAAATGGAATACGGACGTTATAATGGATTGAATGGACTAAGGTGGTCGTTATATTGGATGTAGAAATAGCATTGTTTAAGTTAGGAAGCATTTGGGATTTTTCGATTGGATCTTTCGAATGGAATGATAGTCGCTGAATGATGGTCGATGCAACGGGTGGTCGTTAAATTGAGAGTCAATTGTATCTTAAAAAGTGACAAAGTTATAGACTGTAAAAGGATAGATAGATAAAAGGATAGTTAGATAGACAGACAGATAGATAGATAGATAGATTTCTCAACTTTGCTTAAAACTTCATACCTAGATCTTACTTGAAACCTAACCTGAACTTGAGCGTACTCAAAACCTCGTACCTTAATCGTGTTTATACCTCTTATTTTAACCTTGCTTTAGACTTCAACTTTAATTTTGCTTTGTCTTACCATTGGTTGTAACCTCATGAATCAACAATGCTTGTAAATTTCGAGAGCTAATTACAAAAGTGCCAAAAGCGTGTACGAAATTTGATGGATCTCACAGAAATCTCAAAGGTGCAAAGTGATGAATTCTCAAAAAACAACTGTTTAAATGTATAAAAATATAATATATTTCTGCGTAGTGTACTCGTATCAAAAACCAACACACCTGTTGATTTCTAAATATTACTGAAAAGGGAAATATAATTTGTCAAGCATACATTGTTTGGAAAGTAAATCTTCCTTTGAATGATATATAGAAGATAAATCCAAACTTCTACGGCCAATTGTTCTAGGGTTTGTATCCAATTGTGCGGCTATTGTTCATTGATTGAAAGGTTTCTCCTAAGATAAGACAATAAGGAAAGAATCTGGTTGTTCATTTAGGGGAATGTAGCTGGCAATGTTGGGACGGGATTACTTCTACAAACAAATTATTTCTTTTGTCAAAGAAGAAAAGGAAGTACTATGTTCGAAAAGTGCAACCTCAAACATTGATGATCGTATGGTTGATTGTAGTACCTTTCTTGAGGGTACATTTGTTATTGCCTCACAGCCTCTATATAAGGAAGGTATTATATAACATTTTAATATATATAGGCTTTGAAATCATAGGTATATTTTCCTCATTTAGGAGTATTCATACGCTAAATTCATATGTAGTGGTGTTTTTTACTTCTCAAAAATATATAAGATGGAAAAAGGCAGAATACAGCATGAACTGAAAGTAAGTGCATGGAAAGTTTTGCATCTTTATTTACAAAATATTATAAGCCAAATATTTATATTCATTATTATCAAGTTAGAAATGGAAATGCTTTTACACTTACGTACATTTCCTTTTCTATGTAAATTTATGCTGTTAATCCGTTACAACAGGTAAATTCTTTATCCCTCTCTGGATTTTCCAACAAGTGAATTCGTTTGCTATTAGATACCCACGTTTAGTACAGTTTGTGGTATAGGTGCAGGCCGTGAAGTACACATGTGAGTGAATAACTAGTTGAACATTCTTGAGAAGTGACTATTAGTGAATTCTGCAAAGTAGGCATTAGAACATAATCAAATTATTGCTAAATAAACAATCCTAATAAGAATCTTAATAAGAAGGAAGAAAAATGAAAATACCAAAATCATACCTGTCTTGAAAGAACAATGAAATGACATGGCTTGAAAAAAAATGATAATCCTTTATTCCATGTTATGTAAGGGGATGGTTAGTCTGTATTGTAGTCACTATTGAAGGAAATTCCCTTTGTTAACGGTAATCCAAAACTAAATTCTTGATCATGATGGAAACTGATTTAAGTTCCAATGCATTAAATTAATTACAAAAGAAAAATTTACGAATTTTTTGCAAAAAAAAAAAATAATTTGGACGAGGCTATAATGGCGACATCTCTAAACGAAGCCACTTCCCTGAGCGACTCTTGGAAAGAATTAGTTTTTCTTCCTTGGACGCTGCTAACCGGAAGAAACGATTCCGGATAGACAATTTCCGGAAGTCTTGCTGTTACAGTTCGGGGCTGCAACTTCTGTTCAGTTCGAAAACTAAAGGTTCCAGATTTCTTAAGGTTGATTAAGGTTAAGGCTTTAGCCATTCACATCCATTAAGGTTGTGCATTACCTTAATGGATGTGATAATACTGATACAATTTCACGCGACACGGTCACTGACATTCATGACATTTATTCATGTAAATCATATGATTAATGACCCTGATCACTCGTGATGATCGAACATAACTCAGTAAGTAACTATCTCTGTAATTTTCTGCACGAGAGCGCCAAATTTCATAAGTCCAACTTGTTACACTAATATTTTGTTGACGAAAAGTATAGAAAAACAACTAAACTCCACATTGATTTGTGCATTTTTTGTCTCTTTTATTTATCATAACAGAATGGTTGGCATGGTATCAAAGTGAAAACGATCAACGACATTTTTTTCAAATTGACACCTACACACGCTCGCTATCTCATAGAACAAATAAATCATAGAATCAAATAAATCATTCAGTATAATGGTGTCATTTACTGGCAAAAGTGTATAGTGCAGTTGAAAAGTGTTTGTTGCCGATGAGCAAATTTTTGCATTTAAGCGTTTAATAACGAATGCAGTTTTAGCATGTGTGACTATTTGGGTTTAATAGATGCATTAAAGCACACTAAAGGGTTGTCTCTAGAGATAGAGAGACATAGAGAGATAAAGATATAAAGAGCGATAGATGGAGAGATAGAAAGAGATGTAGACATATGGAGCAATACATAGAGAATGAGAGATAGAAAGAGAGATAGAGGGATAGTAATAGAGAGATAGAGCGATACAAAGGGAGAAGGAGAGATTACAGAAGTTATTTCAACTAAGTTAATCGTTTTTAAATATTCACAAGTTAGCTGAAACCAACTACTTATTTTATCACAGTCAAGCCAACAGTTATCTATGATTATTTCACTAAAAATATAGATGATATAATCGTGTAGATATATACATGTAAAATGGTTTCTAAAACCAAAGTTTTCTGAATTTTTAACATGGATGATTTTGAAGATCTTAAGTTACAATTGATCACTATTTATTGCAGAGATATGGTTGTCTTTATACTAAGCACAAGATTTAAAAATAAATAACATGTTATTGCATTTCTTATATTCTTTTCCTGAATGTTTCATTAGGGTCTATTTAAGTAATGGTATTATCAAAATATTGGGGTGGGGAAAATTTTTAATTTTTAGTTGTGAAAGGCAGTTTGTGTGAAATCAATTTTATTGTCTACATGGCATTATCAATGGCGGACATTTTGAGAAATTTATATGCTTTTCCAAGTATTTCTGCACATTATTTCCTGACATCTCAGTACGTAATGTTGCAGATTACTTTCATTTTTGTCTAGTGATTAGTCTAAAAGCGAGATATTATATATTCAAAGAGATATATTTTCAGAGAAATTTGATAAGTATTTTTGTTTCCAGAGATTTTTAAAAGTTTCTGCATTTTTGCTGATTATTATAACAAATTGATCTTGTTTGCCATTACTTGTTTGTGACGTCATAAACTCCACATTCATTCGTGCATTTTTTACGGACATACAACGAAATCAAAAGTTAAATTCCACTAAATTTTCATTTCACATATTTCTTCTAATTTAGATTTTTTGATGGCCTTTAAAAGGCAAAGGCGTCTTATACAATATGAAAAAATTTTGTTGTATAATTCATTTTACACAGACGCGTACAAAATCCTTTCCTGATTTTTTTAATATAATGGCAAATTCTTTTATCATGTTTCATTACTATAATTGTTCTGGAAACATTTCGAAATTTCCTAATTTGTTCCTTCATTTCTTTGTGTTAAAATTTTAATATTAGCTATTTGAATATAGCAATATCTCTCTTTAAAGAATTTTATTTATTTCAATATGTCAATATTTTTCTTAAAAGAATTTAATCACTTTTATTTTTCATACATTAAGAGCTTCGGCAGACAAATTTTGCAATGATTCAATTTCAAAATTGATGCATGATTTTGTTTATTTAATCTGTTAATATTTTGCATTCTTTTGAAAACGTATATCCCATGTTTAATATTTAACTACATTGGTCAAAAAGAACATAAACGGCATACGTGACTTAGAAATAACTTATCAGATTAAAAATGATTTTAATCTGAAATGTCGGAACTTTAGATGTCGGAAATCACTTACACTATTTAACTTTACAGAGTCACAAATAAAAAAACAGTATTTAGAAACATCTTTATTAATTGTTCTAGAAAAATAGTGTATTCTCAGTGTACGTTTAAACAATCTGAATAAATAATATATGGCATTTTTTTCATCTCTATTTTATATTTACTTCCAGTTTGTTAGCGTGATCTATCCACCTTCGAAATGCAGGAAGTTATTAGACAATAACTATATAATTTAATAATATACTTTACCTCTTTTAAGAAAACAAAATATTCATATCGGATGATGAATAATGGAGTGATGGAATAATTGTAGTATAATAATAGTAATAATTTTGAGGGAATAACTATGGAGTAAGTAATAATAAAGATGAATAATGGAGAAGTGTATCATCAAACTGAAAACAATTTTTAATTACTGTACCAAAACTGTAAATTGCTGCCTGAAAAAAGTCATCGCATGTTGTAAAATGTTAAGAATTGTTAAACTATACTATCTCTGACACGGAATTCTAGCGACAAACATGTTGATGACTAAACATGTCAAAATATGCATGATTACTTCCCAGCATTCCCCAACAACAAACACCGTTGCTGTAGAAACACCCTCTCACACAGAGGTATCGCAGGAAAATCGCCTCTCTCTCTCAGAGGTATTCAAGAGTATTTCACTCTTCAGCCAAATCTCGCGTCTTTTCACAAAACTACTCGTCTTCTTACAAGACTTTCCGTTTTCAGATCAGACTCTCCGAGGAGCTGGGAAGCGGGTCTTATGTACCCTCCGATTGCTCCGCAAGGAATGCTGGAATTTACTGGGATATTCATTCCCTGTCAAGACCATTCTAGAAACTTCCATATAGTAATCCAATTGTATATCCATTAATTTTGGTCCTAGAGCTTCGAGACTTAGCCTGCCCTAAGTTAAGTTTTTTGCGCCATATTTGGCCGCCAAGTTCACCAACTGGCGATGATTTTTGTCGCCAAGCCCCCTTTTAGCATTGTCTTTTACATACGGCCCTTCCACTACATTCAATTTCATGCTTAACATAAAACGGTTTTTATTTCACGGGCCCTATTGTTGCAGAGACGGTAAGCAAAAGATTTGTAACAGTATTAAAACGACCTCTAATAGGATAGACCGACGCTAGTTGACCTATTTATTATGATACATTATGAACTAATTAATTAACATCTATTATATTATAAAGCAGACACTATACATAATTACTTTAACAAATTATAATTCTTCCATTTAATTTTTACAATTTCATTATAAGCACACTTTCAGAAAAAAACCACCAATATAAAACATTTATTGCAAGTAATAATTTCGAAACTCAATTTTTCTGTTGGTAAATTTAAGAACGCCATTTTTGTTTTTGGTAAATTTAAGAAGTGATTCGGAAAGAACGTCCTACAGTAACTAGGAAAAACAGTAGTTCAGTATTGTATCAAAATCCATAATGTAGAAATTTGACCTCTAGAAACAGTCTAGAAACTTGACGGAAAACTTTCGAACTACACACAATATATGTCGTTCTTCTTTGTTTTGAGTGCAAGAGTATTTCCCAATTTTGCCTTTTCAATATCATACATTTATGCAAACATATAAATTCAAACATACTATGTAGGAATCCCATAGAATTAAATATTACTTTAATGAATTTAGCACTGATCATAGAAAAACCAGGATGGGATATATTTCCACTTTGAGTGCTAGTTATAAGTAAAAACTAAAACTATGTGGCAAAATAATGCTTTATCCTTTCTGTTTTTGAAACTATAACGACATATTGACCTCCAAGTTCTCAATTACTTTGTGAATTTCAGAACATTATTTGAATACAAAAGACAAATAAGTTTTCCTACTTTTTATTACTGAATATGTAATAATGAAAAGAACTGTTTGTTTTACTCAAATACATTTCTACAACATTCTTAAATAATTTCATTGCATAAAAAAAATCCTTTTAATCTTAGTTTATTTATACATACTATTTATATTATCAAAAAAAAGTTTTTACGTTTCTGAAAGATTAAAACTGGCTTTTCGAAGACTAGTCAGAAAGAATCATCCCCTCATCCCACCTTTGCTCTCAAAGTGGAAGCACTTTAATCCAATTAGATATGAAAGTTCCCCGGCAACTTTTTATGTAAAGAAATCCCCATTCTAACCTCTGACCACATAAAACTGCTACCAATGGGAAATGGACTATTCCCCCCTCAGTACACGAGCCACTGTAAAAAATTCAAAGGCCAGAAGCAAAATTTCAATTTTTAATCAGCTTCTCGCTGTTGGTGAGCATTTCCTCAACAATAACAGCGGGGGAACGACCCTCGGGAATCATTCCGAGGCTTCCGGGAAGCTCTGTGGATCCTTTAAGATGGGTTCGAAGGTCTCTTGGGTGAAGCTACATCTTCGGGTGGAACGACCTTTCCTCGCTTTCAGTTTTATCAGCAACAACAACAAAATTGAGAAACCAAAGGTCTCATTTTTAGAAAATTTTAAGTGTTTGGAGGCAGGCCGACATGTTTTTTTGAGGTGTTTCTTAACATGTTGTTTCTCGTGGTGTCATTCGTACTGATGCCTCTTATGTCGAATAAAAGATGGTATGGTTAATATGTGTTTTACGATGGCATTTCTTGGATTCTTTTCAGCGTTCACGGCTTTCCAGAGCTTCTTATTTTTACAGTATTATCTAGTTGGCATGTATGTATACATGCTATCCATACATATGTATATCCATGTATCCATACATATGTACATATGTACAAGGTGATTATAATTGAAGTCCCTTTTTCAGAATGCTATAAAAATCAACCACGAATCAGAATGACTTCAAATTTGGACTGAACATACTTGAAGAAGGGGGGAATGATATGAGATAAGAAAAAAGTTCAAAAATATGTCACTAGATGGCGCTGTAAGCAGCATGACGGAAGTGGATTCGGCTAGAAGTGAGATTTTGAATCGAAATACGACGGCTTTGGCATGAGTTGCACATTAAACCAACTTTGCTGTTCAATGAGCATGATTTCTTCGGGTTTGAGGACGGAAAAAATAACTTTCAAGTCATTTAACAGTTGTGGCACTGTTAGTGCAAAGCCCATCCACCACGGCAAGGTCGTACCACATCGGATGGGAAAAATCGGTTTTTAATTGTCCTTGGGCCAAAACCCGCTTAAAAAGCACATAATATTTCGGTTTTTAATTGTTCTTGGGACAAAAACCGCTTATAAAGCACATAATAATTCACATAACACCACCATCCATGCTATCCATACATATTTAGATCCATGTATCCATGTATCCATATGTATCCATACATATGTACATATGTACATCCATACCATGTAGACATAATACACTATGTCCCGTTATCTTTAGACAAACAGTGCTTTTCGCAGTTTGATATTTTCAAAATATTGCAATTATGGCTAAAAACTATCTGTTAGTACGAAAATTACAGGCGCATGACATTCAATTCTTCTAATTCAACCCTATTACCATTTTGGAACCATACCGTTTTTTTCTGTGCCACTTCGGCTCAGCTGTCATTTCGATAACGCATGGAGAAAGTTTAGCTACAAGTGCTCTATTAACATAGGTGCTTTCAAATTACTCACATAATCACATAATTTTAAGTGTCTCATGTGAATAACATAAATCACTTTAAAACGGATCTATGCCCCGATGTGGATCCGTGGGTAGAACACTGGCTGTCAATGGAACAACTAAAGCAAAGTTTGACCATGCTTGATCAAGATCAGTGCTTGAGAGGGAGAACAGCTTCAAAATATGAATGAAAATCATATCAGTTTCAAGTATGCGTTTTCTTATAAAATTGTTGTTTACTTATTTACCTCAGTCTATTCTCTTACCGTCACGAGAACGACCCTCTGACTCAATATGGTAATTGCGATCGCCTTAGAAACGAGTGATTCCGTCTGATTTTATGTTTTTACTTGGCGAACAAGCGAAAACAATGTAGTTTTGCAACTTCGATCAATGCAAGACATTCACACCTCTTGTTCTATTTCGTTTCTTAAAGCTTTGTTTTAAACAACTTTTTTGAAACTTTGGTAACTCAAATCTTATATGAGTTATATTCACATAACAAAATAATTCACAATTATAAAGACATCATTTACTTTCAAGCAACTTCGTTTCTCTTAAGCTTTATTCTTTAAACTTTGTTTTTAAGCAACTGTGTGACGATTTCATGTGACGCACATTTTGAAAGTTTTGTCAGGAAAATGACTACATTTTTGAAAGAGGACAGATTTTTCATTGCATTAACACACGTAAACGGAAGGTAAATGTTTTGAAAAGTATTAACAAATGTTTACATTTATTTACAGGTGTTTTCTATTTATTTTTATTTCCTGCTTTTTTTTCTAACTAATAAATTTTAACTAGTTTTTTATTCTAGTTTTTGTTTAGTAAAATAAATGTCTGTAAATTGTCGAACTTTTTATCCATATAAATTCTAATTTTAAGTCATACACCTTTCGCAAACAAAGTGTTTGAAATTCAGAGAAAATATTTAAAATTTCTTGGTTCTAATAAATGAATAGCTACTCGTAGCCTCTGTCATGTATATGAACTATATTAAGAGCCATGGGTGCAAGTTTTCCGTCTGCAGGACGGAAATCCGTCTTTTGAAAATATCCGAGGACGGAAGTGGGACGGAAAATTTATTACACTTCATTTATTTTATAATTTTTAATGTTCTAAATAATGGTCAAAAATTATTTAAATAGCGAGTCCAACCACCACCAAATCAGTAATTTGCATGGACATCAATATTTTACAAGTTTCTTGCATTGCTCAAAATTTACTATTTGATATAAAAAAATTGAATACATTACAAATATTTTAAAAGCCAATTCTTGAAAAGACTCATTTTCACGTAGAATAGCTTTTAAATTGCTCTCTGGATTGAAATTTATTTTATTACTTATTAATAAGGCGCGGATTTTGATGACAATTGCATTTTTTAGCATTTTTTGCATTTTCTCGTATTATTCCCCTTTTAGAGCATTTTTTAGCCTTTTTTAGGGCATTTTTTGTGTTTTTGAGGCATTATTTAGCATTTTGTGAGGTTTTGCAGCAATAGTTGGCATTTTTGTCAAATTTTCTTTTTGAGGGGAATTTTACTTTTTTTAGATTAGAACTTCATTATTTCACGTTTTTCAAAAGATGTGAAGCCATGACACCTATGTTGTTTATATTTTTTATGGTGTAAACAGGCTCCTTTCGCTTGATTTTCTTCAAATGAAGCTAAATTGGCAATCGGATAAACCAGGCTTTTAAATCATTCACAAATAGTGAAGCTGTGATATTAAACTACGAAGACAAAATCAGATGTGTAAGCAAATCTGTACTGTCATATAATCATATTCGTACACATTGGAATACATACATTCCGAACATAGAAGGGTCGCTTACATTTAACATCATTAAAAAGCACCAAATAATGTAACTAAGCTTTGATAAAGGGAAAAAAATATAGTTTCAGTTCAAGACAACAAATATTTTAAACTAAGTCACATTTGAACATATTTCTTAATACAGAACAGAAACTACACCATTTACATTTTGCTAAAATTATTCATATTTGTATTATTGCTGTATAGGTTTTGTTGTGTTTTTTGTTTAAGTAAATCATTTTAACTACATAGAAAGGTATATATAAAATTTTAAGTGCATAAGTGCATTTTTAAGGGCATTTTTTACGTGTTTTAGCGGCATATTTTAAACATTTTAAAGGCATTTTTTGTGATTTTTTACGTTATCAAAATCCGCGCCTTACTTATTAAATTTCTGTACAAATAATCACGATGCGAGCAAAACAATCGGGATGTTCGCGGAATACCTAAAATAGGACGGCGTAGAAATGTAATTTTTTTTTAGAATAGAGAGATTTCAAAGAAAACCACTGTTATACAATACAAAAGTTTCGACGTTAAATTGTATCACTATCAGTTTATTGTACGTTATTATTACACGTAGCTATGCAATTGTATTAAACCCTTTGGTCGCCTGTAAATATTGCTTCCTTGCAACGTGACCCTTATTGCAGGAAAGAGAATAAAACTGCCGACATTTTCCGTCTTGGCCATATCTCGTAACTTGCACCCATGTTAAGAGCAGTTGAAGGTAATTCGATGAAAGGAGTTTCTGTTCCGTGCGTGTGCGTAAAATTTATTTCCGAATTAAAATAACAAGAAGTATTTTAACTAATTTATATTTCAATGTAACTCTTTAGTTTAACTGTGCTTAACCTTGATAAAAAAAACGCATGTACTTTCGTTATATCATATTAGTATTCCTCTAATTAATATTCCTAGTACTAAACGCTTGAGTGCCAAATGTTGCAATCGATTTTATACCTTTCTTCCCTGATTCGTTTAACCTGCGGATTGCCGTAAGGGTCGTTCTCGTGAGAGCCGGACAGTAGACTTTCCTTCCATGGTTCATTACTTCCTGTTAACCCTTATATTAAGTTCTAAAAAACACAAGATATTTCATACATGTTTGCCAGAGACATTTACTTGCAATTATTTGTACAATATTAGTTAGTGTTATTCGCACCCTACCGAATCGCACTCATGACTATTTGGTTCCATGATAATATTACTCGTGACAAATTGTCACAATATGATCAATTGTCACAGAATATGACAAATTGTCACAAATGATAAATTGACACTGAAAAAGACAAATTGTCAAAAAATGGTAAATTGTCGAAGAAAATGGCATATTCTCACAATGTGATAAATTGTCGCAGAAAATGACAAATTCTTGCAATATGATAAATTGTCACAGAATATGCGTCCATGATAATATTACTCGCGACAAATCGACACAGAATATGACAAATTGTCACAATATGATGAACTGTTACAGGAAATGACAAATTGTCACAATATGATAAATTGTCTTAGAGGAGGACAAATTGTCACAGAATATGTGCCCATGATGATATTACTCGCGACAAATCGTCACAATATGATAAATTGTCATAAAATATGTCAAATTCTCACAATATGATGAATTGTTACAGAAAATGACAAATTGTCACAGTATGATAAATTGTCATAGAATATGTGTCCATGATAATATTACTCGCGTCAAAATGTCGCAGAATATGAATATAAAACTATCAGGACGTGGTTAAGTTTATGAACGAAAGTTTGTCTGTTTCACTGTTTTCTTATGGAACTCGCAAAGAAATTTGCAAAAATGCATGCCATAAACAAATGCAAGAAAACGTGACTTTTATTATGAAAACTATTATTGTTTTTTCGCATCCATTAATGCTAAACCTCATTAAGAAAGGCAGTGCTTCGTCGAGCAAAAGGAGATATTTTTCGCTCCAGTTACCCTTTTGAACCAATCCACTAGTACAGTCCCGTAACAAATACCAGTTCACTTGTCCGTTAAAACAAGATGACTAATGTAGATATGACTCGTTATCACTACATGCAGAGGCAGAAAAATTTCCACCTGTACTCGCCCTAACACTTTTTTTTTGTAGCTGAAGCGTGATTAATTGAGTTAAATCTTTTAAAATAGCTTTTTAATTAGGAATATTCATTTTCTTGTCGTCTCCATTTTTTTCTGCCTTTCAAGTTTATTCAGATGACTTCATTTAAATACATGAAATTAAATTCGTTAAACAGTTAAAAGGAAATCCGAGTAATTGAATTTCAGAATTAAATGGGAAATTTTTATTTGATTTCGTTAATTAGAAAAAATGACGTGAAGAAGATATTCGAAGGGCATTACATTTCTGTGAAAAATGAGAAAAAATGTATTTACTTCAGTGTTATCTTTTTTTTATCGGTAAAGAGTGAATTCAATAATTTCTGAATATGGTAAAGTTTCATTAAATAAAGTCAGTCATTTATTTAGAGAATACACAGGTCTCATATTTTAAGGGTTATAATAGACAAAATAAGTGCACAAATTGAAAAGAACTAATTTGATTTTAAGTAATGTTATGGTATTGTAGGAACCCTTTAAAAAATAACTTGCAAACACCAGTAAAATTGTGCACTTATAACAGTGTGTTTGATACCGTTTCTTGAAAGAAACTTTATGATAAGCCTGTTTTAACATCATAATTATGGCTATCAAAATTTGACATTTTAAAGACATTACAATTATGGCTAAAAACTATCTGTTAGTACGAAAATTACAGCAATTGATCTTCAGCAAGTATTAACTAATTTTCATTTTCATCAATAATAACTTTCGATCAAAAATGATATCTCTCGATCTCTTTCTGTCTCTATGTATCTTTGTATGTCTCTATCCCTTTCTATCTATCTCTCTCTACATGTCTCTATTTCTTTCTATCTCTCTCTCAATATCTCTCTATATGTCTCTATTTCTTTCTATCTCTCTATCTATCTCTCAATACGTCTCTATCTCTTTCTATATCTTTCTCTATCTATCTCTGTATGTTTCTTTTTCTATCTATCTCTCTATCTCTCTATATGTATCTATTTCTTTCTATCTCTCTATCTCTCAATACGTCTCTATCTCTTTCTCTATCTATCTCTGTATGTTTCTGTCTCTATCTTTATCTCTCTATATGTCTCTATCTCTCTATATAAGTCTCTATCTTTTTCTATATCTCTGTATGTCTCTAAATCTTTCTCTCTCTGTCTATCTCTTCCTCTCTGTGTCTCTCTATATGCATCATTTTTCTCTCTACCTCTCTATCTCTCTATTTCCCTATCTTTCTAATTCTTAATCTAATTTCCAATCCTTTCTTCAATATTTCTAAATGAAGAACATTGAACATGCTACCTATTTAATCGCCATTCATTAACCCATTTGAACCGAACCAGTATGAAATATAAGGTGACCAATCGTCCTCCTTTAGGGAGGACAGTCCTCCTTTTGTAGGTTCTGTCCTCCCTTGAAAAGTGTCCTCCTTTCTGTCTTCCTTTTTGATATTTTAGAACTAATCTCTTAATATGAGTATCCAGAGTTACCGTGATAAACCATTACGCATCATATGACCGTAATGCATTTTTTTTCCGTAAACATGAATCGACTGATATATGAGTTGGCTAGGGATTTCGTCTTCAGTTCAGCAATTATGGGTTTGATTCCTGCCTCATGTTTGGGTGTTTGTGATGGTTCTGAATCCACTTTAAACAGTATTTCCTTGTCTAATAAGTTCTCCTCCCTAGAAGTAAATTGGGTAGATATTAAAAACTGCGTTAAGGTTTTTTAAAAAGAATTACCTGATATTAAAATCGATAAGAAATTTTTTTTTTGAAGAAATTGGAACACTGAATGTGTAATTTTCGATAAATTAGAAAAATGTGAAAATCAACATGTTGAAATGGAAAAAAGATAGGTGGAAATATTTAATCATTTCAAAAATGAACACATTCTTTAAAAGAAAATTTAGTTTTTCTCGCTGAATTTATGTTATGCTGCCCTGAAACTCATGCAGCAGTTGAAAGAACTTTTTTCGTTGGTAAACATTTTTGGACTAATGAGAAAACAAGATTGAATGTTGATATTCTAGCCGTTAAAATTCAATGTGGTGAACTTACCATAAAATTCAAAATGAATGATATTTCATGTTCCGAAATTCCAATATATTGTTAGAAAATGATTTACTGACAAAAATATTTATTCAATGGGAAATACACATTTAATTAAATATTTAAAAGGGATATAAGCGTAATTAGTACATTTTTATTTGAATTTAATAAAATGTTTCATTTATTTACGTTTTACCTTTTTCTTAAATTTTTGTCCTTCTTTTCATTGTAAAGAAATTGGTCACCTTATGAAATAGCACTGTTGTGGGTTTACCCTTTTGGTACTCGCAATAATATGCAACTAACCAGAATTATATTATTAACAGTATAAGTCCGTTCGATTGACACTAGTACTTGTATGAAAATTATACGCATACATAAAATAATTTCAATTTCAATAATTTCGGATCCCTTGCTATCAAAGCAAACAGATACTTGTTACTTCTTTGAGACATTCAATTTCTGACAACAAGTAATTTGCATTTTCATCATAGCATTTA
>Ga0115856_100258_pt1 | contig 19306 bp, 20 predicted proteins | sample InSIn4gowninarea_FD_83870 | JGI IMG/M metagenome (GOLD analysis project Ga0115856, IMG submission 83870)
TGATCTGCTATACGAATAGACCTGTCTCTGTTCTTCAATCTTGCTTGGTTCGAAATCCTTCCTTCCCAAACGTCAAAATGCCATCTCAAGATTGCAGCCGAGGCAAGTGCTTTGTAGTGCTGGAGAGGAACCAAGGGTAAAGTCGATGCTCGAGGGCCATGGCGGAGGGCTGGAAGGAGGGACTTGTTGCTTTTTGAACAGGTTCCCAGAGCGCGGATGCTTGGGTTGTACGGGGCCAGACTGACGGGCAGGAGACTGAAATATGTTCTCGAGGGCAGAAGGCGCGAAAAGGTCGGTTTGGTGACCATGATCTATCAACCTCTTTTTCCACTCCAATGTCTGCTTCTTTTCAGGCGAGTCGCTGTTCTGTTTCCGGGCGACTGTGTCATAGCGGACAACAGAATCGGCAGCAGAGGCGACCGAGACTGATCGGGACAGTGGAAGTTTGCTGGGTCGTGGGGAACTGTCGTATGCAATATTTGTGATGTTTCCTGCGCTGCTACCCATCTCGACTAGAGGTTTGCGTGCCTTTTGGGTAGTGTGAATGGAATCCGAGGCATTGGAGTATGCACCACTGCTTCTCCGAGGGATGCGACTGCTCGTGCGTGTGTCATCATGGCTGGATTGTTGTTGTTTGGGAAGAAAGGCTGGAGGTGTGACCCAGTCCTCGGACAGGTCTTCAAGCCATGGCGCAACTTGAGTTGGCATTTTGACGTTTGGGAAGGAAGGATTTCGAACCAAGCAAGATTGAAGAACAGAGACAGGTCTATTCGTATAGCAGATCAGTTTCCTTCATCGGGCCATTACGCCATCAGTCGTATGTAGAAATGGATAGTCACGATTGTCAAGACAGAATCGAGGAACAATGGGGCGTGTTGATCATATCAATGACCATGTACTACATGAACTAAGTACTTTGTATTATCGTACTAAGTACTCAACATAAGTGGTCAATGTCCGGGCCCGTGTGTTTCTTTGTGGAGAAAAGTGAAGTGTCAGTCAAAACACGCAATCCCGAGAGTTTGCTTGGCGTCATTGGCCAGGCAACCAGTCAGAGATCTTGCATCTTGATATTATCATCTATCTACAGTAGGTTAGGTACCTATCCTCAGACAAGCAAGCCCTATCTACCGTTTGTTCAGATCATCAATCCATCACGGGGAAGATGTCTCCGATGTGTGTATGATGGTAATAGTTATAAAGACGATGCTCTACAAATAGTACATGTAGAAGATGGGATTGGAGTCATCTCTCACGGTATTGTTGAGCAAACAAAACACCCGCACACGCCACTAGCCGTCGCATAGCTACCTTACCTTACCTTACTGTACATGCTTTACTCTACCACGCCACGGGTCTGCTTCCACTTCTAGGTACTTACTTTTGTAGTCCCAACCACTAGCCGTCGACAATCATCACGGTTGATGTGTGTGCAGTTGGTGGCCAGGAGTCGTCGTCGAGTTAGTTTCTGATGCCTTTGGCTGTGAAACAGCGGCGCTGCTTGTGGCCATGCTCTGACTCTGCTTTCTTGCGTCAGAAGCGCTACCAAACTGTCAGCTATGAAACTTGCCTCCCTGGAGACCAAGACGACATTCTGTTATCTGGCTCTGATGATGATCTGGATTTGCACGAGCACCAGACCAAGAGGAGAAGAATAGAATCCCTAGCATTTGACTACCTCTCTGGAAAGTCTTTGTTCATCCAATCGGCCGCCTTGAAGGGCCCTTTTGGCAAGCCTACACTCGGTGTCAAGGACAAGTACGCCAACTACATTGTCGGTTCCCCCATACTGCCCGATGTCAGACCTGCGCCAAAATCTCTGGCTTCCAAGAGATTGCCAACACATGGCCCTGCACGACCAACCCAACTTGCAAAAGCAAAGAAGAAAGTCACCATTAACCAAGACAATGCTATGTCCACTCCCGCTCGTCGCTCCCTCTTCTCCGACGACCGCCATCGCTCGCTAGCCCACACGCCCGAGGAGCCATATGAACCACCAGATGACGCTTTGTCCAATCTCGACTCTCCATCGGCTGCCACTCCTTCCCATCCACCGCAGCACTGCTCTGCTCGACCTGCCTCACCCTTGCATCTTTCACCACCTCTATCCAAGACTCTGGACGAGCAACCGCCATCACCGCATGTCCCATCTGAATTCCATGTCATCCCACCTGCAGGCTTTACACCTATCAATCTACCTGTCACTGCTGCTCGCTCCCCCAAACTTCCTCTATCGACCTCCGAGAATGTACCTCGATCCAATTTTGTGTCTGCTACCGAGAATTCTGCAGCCGAGTCGAGCGAAGTTGCTGTGCCCAGGTCAAAAGGCAAATTGCGCAAACTTGGTGCCTCCAAGCAAAAGAAGAAAGTGTACATGGAAACCGCCGCCGCCCACAATGATTCGCCCCTCATGTTTCGAAGAAAGAACGAAGCCTCGTCAAAGTCTGCCACACCTGCTGTCGCTCCAGGAACAACCACTAGTGTGCACGGCACCAACAACGACAAGCCACAGCCGCGAAAAGTGCTGTTCAATTCATCTATCAACTTGCCAGCACAGTCTCCGAAAAACCCAAAGCAGCCCATCTCCTCCCTAGGCGATCCGGTCTCACAGTCTACCGCAGTTCGTTCCGTTTCGCATACTAACATCGCTCCGGCTATAGACATGTCTTTCGATCAGGGCGCCTTGATGGTCAACTTTGACTTTATTGACCGCCACACCAACAGCTTGTTGCCTGCTGTGGAAACCTCAACCAGGAGAAAATCTGTCTCGCAGCAATTGAGACGCCTCATGCGCCAATCTGGAGCTTCTATAATCTCCAGCCCTCTCGACTTGCACGCACCCATTGGTTCTCCCGAGCACCAAGGGGAAGCTGACAGGGTTACATCAGAGCCAGAAGTGAATGGGATATCACCAGAAGAGAAAGAAGGCAAAGGAAAAGAAGGAAGAGGATTAGAACAAGAAGAAGAGGAAAGGGAAGACGAGGAAGAAGAGAAAGGGACAGAAGCAGAAAACTTGCCTATAGTCAGCACGCAAGCAGCTATGGAGGAAGCCCATCGTGGCTTGTTTGATGCATCCTCGCCTATAAAACTGGTTCAAAAGCAGGACTTTCCAGGACAGAAGACTCCGAGGACTCAGCAGTCACCGGGAAGCTCGTTCAATGCCGTCGCTATCACCCCTTTCCATGAGTTCAATGCGAAACTTGCAGCAGCGGAAGTCGAGAATGTGTCGAACTCCCCACCACCACCACCAAATACACAAGCTTTGTTGGACAACATGTCTCCATTCCTCTCTCCTGAGGAGCCGAAGAAACCTGTGTCCAAAAAGCAGAGAGCGAAAAATAGGACCAGTTTTGCACCTATCCTTGAAGAAACCAGTGTTTTGTCTGGTTTACTATCAGCAGAGAAACGAAAGCCTGGATCGTCTGCTGGTTCTGCTTCCAAGTCGCAGAGTGGCTCCTTGCCAGCTTCTGTCCGTGCTCATGAGGACGATAGCGAACGTGTCCCCCGTGACACCTCAGTTAGCATTTCCGGAATTAGGGTGGAGAGTGCGTATACTGACCAGACAGAAATCTCGCCGGCAGAAGACAACGTTGGCAATGACAGACAGCAGAGCCAAAGCCCTTCACCTGATATCATCTTCTCTCAACGGAGTGGTCCACCAAGCAGTCAACGGGAGCATCCTTTCAAGATCCCGGAGAAAGCTGTGCGTTATTCCGACGTACTCAGGGATCTCGAGCTCAGCGGACTTTGCGTGAATGATTTACCTGCACCTGAAACGCATGGAAGCTCTGGGGGTAGAAGCGGATCTTCAGGGATCTCAAACAGACGCTCTTCTGCCAAAAGTCGGTCTTCACAACAGCTCAGCCGTCGCTCAACTCGGGAAAGTCGGCGTGTTGATAGCTTGTCGCAGCCTGAAACTGCTCGTCGACGATCTTTACGTTCTCGCATATCCCTCTCTCAACCCGAAGCGCGTGCACAAAGACCTTCTACCGACAATGTTGCTGTTGATGGTACAACAACAGAACCACAACCGACAGGCAGTACTACGATAGCAGACGAGACTGTTTCTGAGTGGCAAGAAGCTGAAGGGGCAGAAGACTCAGCTTTGAGAGATGTATATATCCACTCTTTTCACCGTCGGGCGTCGCTCCCGCAAGGTTTGGGTGTCGTTTCTGTCCCGCCAACGAGCTCTCGAAGTGAGGGACCATCCAGTGTTGTAGCATCCAGTTATCAAGCTGCTCAGCAAGTAGAAGACCTTGATTTGGACACCGCTATCGAGGATGCTACCCGTTCTGTTTTGTCGATATGGGACGTGGAAAGTGCTATAAAGACACCGTTGGAGGCTTCCATGGGATAGGAGTTGAAAGGAAGGAGATGGCCGCTTTCTTTGTCGTTTTCGCTCGCAATATACCCTATGTATCATTTAACTGTTATCTGCTTGACCTTGCATACATCCACAATGACTGAACCATCCGAGGTTTGGTCTTGCAAGGGCATAGTAAGTGCGGCATTCTGTATTGTTCAAGATAACAGTCAAGGAGTAGCCGGAACGGCCAGGGTCGCCCAATCGTGTCACTCAACGAATGATCGACGCGTAGTAAATAGTACCCAGTGAAACCATCAATACCCCAGATGATACTTAGAACAAAAGTGTAAGATTGCAAGACTAAAATGAAGGTAAATCTCCATCATTAAGACATGTTGCACCTACTTGGGCGTGCTTGTGATTGTTGTGAACAATAGTCTACTCATGAGGAAGGCACAGGCTGAGCTAGCCTACATGGGTTACTTCAAGCCTGCCGTAAGTGCTCTGTCCACGGGTTCCCTGTTTGCAATGCTACGATGAGGACTCGCAACATGTGTCATTTTCATGAGAATCTGAATCTATCTACTCTCGACGTCCCCCCCTCCCCCTCCATCATAAGGGGTACTCCAAGGATATACTGCGCTTTTCGCACCCTAGATAAGACGCCTCACTGCAATCTTGTAAGCAGCAGCTTTCATTCCACGTATTCAAATCTACTGATTTTCGAATTGGGCTTGTAAGGCCAGTTTCGTGGCGATGGCCCAGCAGGGTTAGCATCTCATGGAATCTGCTGCCAATGTAGCCGAACCCATAGTCAAATCAGGGGCGACCATATTTCTGGCTTCGATAGAAAGGCGCCTTGAGGATAGTCGACCAAGGTGGTGGAGAAGGATGACTTCTTATCATTGTTGAAAACTTTTCGTCTTTGATGTTTGTGACGATTCAAGTAGCATCGGCTGTAGCAGAAGCACTGATAGTGCTAGGGCTTTGAACTGCAGGAGTAGTCGACTGAGCTGGTACAGCAGCATTGGCTCCGCCTCCTCTTCCAGCCCTGCCCTTACCCCTCATGCTTCCCCCACCCCTAGCGGCTGCAGGTGGGTTTCTATTTCCAGCTGCGGCAGGTCTCTCTCTGAACTCCAGAACCTCAACGGCACCTTGGGCGACCGAGATGCTACGCTTGGTCATAGCAGCCTTGAGACCATCGTGAGTCTTGAACTCGGCCAAAGCAGTACCTTTGCGCTTGTCAATGTCGACCTTGACAATGTCGCCGAATGCTGCAAGGGCGGCAATGATTAATGGCTCGGTAATGCCTTGGGAAGCGTTGGCGTGCTTCAGGTAGGCCTTGACGGCACCAGGCGCAGGCTGAGGAGCGGCCTTGGTAGATTTTGACGATGCTGGGGACGGGGCTGGAGATGCAGGAGGTGAGGTTTGTGCTGGCGTGGTCTGAGAAGGCTGCTTTGATCTGGGCTGCTTGGTATTGGCTTCAGCTGTAGGCGTCTTCTTGAGAATAGCTGGAGGAGCTTGAAGAACAGATTTTGTTGTATCCTGCGTGGCAGACTGAGCATTTGGCTTATCGGCGACATTTCCTTTGCGAGTCCTCGGTTGCTTGGCAGGTTTGGGGGCTGGTTTTGATTTTGATGACGAGGACGAGTCGGCTGCTACCGCCGCCGCTGCTGCTGGCTTTGGAGAAGGAGCAGGAGCAGCGGAAGGCGTGGTATTGGTGTCTGGGACAGTAGCGGAAGCAGAAGCAGAAGCAGCAGCAGCAGCAGCAGCAGCAGCCTTAGCACGTTTTCCTGTTGGGGCAAGGCCCAGATCACGTTGCAACATGGTCTTGATGGCATTGGGAGTAACACGATCACGCTGCTTACGAGCCGAAGCAGAAGCCGAAGCAGAAGCAGTAGCAGAGGAAGGAACAGGGGTCGCAGCAGGCGACGCGGCTGTCTGTTGGTTGGATTTGGTGGCCTGGGAGTTGGCAGTGTTGGTTGGCTTTGCGGCTTGCTTGTTGGCAACCCTAACAGCGTCCTTGTTGGCCTGGGCGGATTTGGTGGCAGACTTTCCTGATTTGGCAGAGACGTCGGCATCACCTCTGGTAGCAGGCTTTTCCGCAGTCTTGTCGTCTTTCTTGGCAGGCTTGGATGAGGCAGCCTTAGCCTTGGTGGCCTTCTTTTCACGGAGGTCGTCGAGAAGCGGAGTGGATGAAACCTTGTCCTGTACCTTTTCAACAGCGACAGCTTCTAGAGAGGCGGGCTTAGTGACGGGTTGCGTCTCTCGTTCAAGAAAAGCAATGAACTCGGGATCTTGATCGATGGTGCCTTGTCTTCCGTCCTGGCGCTGCTTTGCCGTGGGAATGCGCTGGTTAGGAGCGAACTCCAACAAGGGTTGGAGATGTTTGAGACTAGCATCCTTGTAGGAACCTTTTGCATCGTGGAAGGTTATAGACAGGAACTTGGTCTCGAAGGGTTTTATGTGTGCCTGGTTGGTAAGGTGGACATAGGCGCGTGATTGATCTGACATGTCGGCCGAGCCTCTGCTCTTGCCCGGTCTGTATTGGAACCAGTCGACTCTGCCTGCCATGGGCTTCCATTCTTCCCCAAAGGCGTCCAGGAACTCGTCCTTGGTGAGGGCTGGCGGTAATCTGCGAACTTCAAGCTTTAGACGGATGGCGGATTTGTTGGACGGTGCGGGATTCTGAGGTTGCTGGTGCTGTTGTTGCATAGCAGCAGCAGGGTTTATGGGAAGGACTCCTTTGGCATTGTTCTGGTTCTTGTTTGCGATTACCATGGGTCCTTTGGACGGCATGATGGCCGTTTGTTTCTTGCCAGGATGGTGGGATCAGGACGTGTTCATAAAGTCTTGCGAGAAAATGGAATCAAAGTGATTGTGTTGACTGGCTCACTTCACATGAGGTTCAGCCACAACAAAGCTACTAACCTAAGATACCTTACTTGTATGGAAAGCAGACGGACACAGCCACATCGGAGTCTCGGAGCGAGTCCATATGGGCGGGGTGGCGTCAACGTCTCTTATTGGTCGATGATTGTCTAATATTCAAGGCAGTGGTCGTTTGCCTTACTCTACTTGTTGCTGTGTCGTGTGCAGCGTGCCTGTAATACTCGTAATTAACTAGTACTCGGAGTATTGAGACAGTCTTACTACTTGTACCTTCGCCTTTCTTTCTCACCCACCACAACAAGCACTACCTGCTTAAAAGTACATGTTATACCTCGGTTTCCCGCTTTCGCCTCATTGCATAAAGAGTCGCTGCTTGCTTAGGAATCTCATCCTCTAGCTAGCTGGACCCTTGTCCCATATCGCCGTCGAGCCATCTGCCAGCCATTAAAACATCAACACAATGCCCAGGTCAGATAGCAATGTACCACAGCCTGGACCTGCACGCCTCTCGCCGGGTGCTGGTCCAGATGAATGGCTTGAGCAGGCCAAGCAGTGTAAATATCTCCCCGAGAGCGATATGAAACGCCTATGCGAGATTGTGAAAGAGTGCCTCATGGAAGGTAAGTAACCAAGCCTTGATTCCAACCACGCAACAACTCTTTCAACTTTTACATTGCTCATTGTCCATTGCCAATTGTCCATTCCTCATTTCATCTCTCTTACTCAACCAGAGTCAAATATCCAACCCGTCCAAACTCCCGTCACTGTATGCGGCGATATCCATGGCCAATTCTACGACCTTCTCGAGCTCTTTGCCGTGGCAGGCGGTATGCCATCAGATGCCCCTACAGAGACTGCTCCGTCACAGCCTGCCCCTGCTCCTCTCGCTTCGCCGCTACCCAAAGCCATATCAGCTGCCGATATAGAGCCCCCTACTCAGATTAATGATCCGCGCGTCAAGCGGAAGATGAAGCGCAGATATCAACGAGACAGCGCATACACCTCATCCGCCTCACAGTCTTCCATGTCACCGCCAGGAGATCAAGATGACCAAGGAGACGCCGCCGACGACGACGATGATGATGATGAACAAAGAGGCAGAATTAGAAGTCGAAGCCTCGGTCAGGACGACAGGGGCCCTGGGGGTTCGAGCGACGACGATGCAGACGATGATAGCGATAGCGGTGTTGGCGTAAATGACCAGTCAGCTATTAGCCCGCGGCCAGGGAGGAGCAAGAGTACCGCAAAGAATGGAAACAACAACGGGAAACAAAACTTTGTCTTCCTTGGCGACTTTGTCGATAGAGGCTACTTCAGTCTGGAAACCTTTACTCTTCTCATGTGTCTAAAGGCCAAGTGAGTGTTGATCGCTGCTTACTACAATCTTCATCTGACATTCTCTCCTGCAGGTTTCCGGATCGTATAACTCTAGTCCGCGGCAACCACGAATCTCGCCAAATCACTCAAGTTTACGGTTTCTACGAAGAATGTCAGACCAAGTACGGCAACGCATCTGTTTGGAAGTCGTGTTGTCAAGTCTTCGATTTCCTTGCACTGGCTGCTATTGTCGACGGCAAAGTCCTCTGTGTACACGGTGGTTTGTCTCCAGAGATTAGGACCCTCGATCAGATCAGAGTCGTCGCTCGAGCCCAGGAGATTCCCCACGAAGGTGCCTTTTGTGATCTTGTATGGAGTGATCCCGAAGAGGTGGACACGTGGGCCGTGAGTCCCAGAGGTGCTGGCTGGTTATTTGGTGACAAGGTTGCCAGCGAGGTATGTCTATATCCGCTTCCTACTAAACTCTTCTCCCATTCTGAACACGTTCATCTAACACTGTCCCAACAGTTCAATCACGTCAATGGTCTGCAGCTTATCGCACGAGCGCATCAACTGGTGAATGAAGGATACAAGGTAATTTCACCCACGTCTCATCACTACATCTCTGCATCACTAACACCTACTTTTAGTATCATTTCAAAAACCAAGACGTCGTGACTGTGTGGTCGGCCCCCAATTACTGCTATCGCTGTGGAAACGTTGCTTCAATCATGACATTGGGTGACGATCTCGAGCCCGATTTCACCATCTTCTCGGCAGTACCGGACAACAGACGTGCTGTGCCTGCAGGTAGAGGTCGGACGGGCGAATATTTCCTTTAGTCTGCCACCCTGCAATTTCCATCGAGTGATCCAACTCTAACCTGCTTGGCCATCCTCATAGACTAGACTGACGACGCCACGCTATCTATACCTTTGCTTCTCTTTCTTTTCTTTTTTATGGTCGTTGGAGCATCGTCGGCGCTTCCTCCCCCGAGTCTTGTACCATACAGTAATCTACCGTTGTTTGACATGTTGACCCAAAGTTGTTCGTCATGTCATGTCCTTGTCACGAATTGTGCTATTGACTTGGTCGTTTCGACTGTTGTTGTATTACATCTCGTCGCCGAAATACCGTCTAGCACGGACGCCATGCTCAGAGAGAGCCTGACAATACCTGACTATGTCGAATATGGGACCTCTTTTCCTTGAAAACCATTCCCAAAGCCTGAAACTAAACGCTACCGAAAACAAGAAAAAAAAAGACAGCGCGTTTGCAACCCTCCACGAGACAAGAGTGCTCCTTTGCCTTTGCAGCAATACGGGACCCGTTGTGAACGATGCACTGAGCTGTTGTCGTGCACACAAATCTAGAGCACCTCGTCAACAACCATGGCAGCATCACCACCGTTTGTGGCAGCGGGTGCTGCGTCATTGGTGGTGGGAGCTGCTTCTCCACCAGCGGCGTTGGGCACAAAGTACTCGCTCATCTCCGCGTCGAGCTCTTCCACACTCTTTGGCTTGGGACGTCCTGCGCGACCACCACGCTTGCCACGACCCTTGCCAGCAGTGCCTGCTGCATCCTTTGCACCAGCAGATGCCTTGTTTGCTGCAGCAGCTGACTTTGGTGTGGCCTTGGCTTTCGCCTTTGTGTTCTCCTTCTTGGGTCCACTGATGTATTGGTTAATTACAAGCACGCACACAAGCAGCCAGGAACGCAACTTACGCAATACGCTCACCCAAAGTTTTAGGAGCTGCAGGGGCTGGCGCAAATTGTGCACCAAGAATCACCTCAATCTAGTCTCAAATTAGCCAAGCCCCGAGAATCTGTCGCTACAATCCCACTTACTTTCATGGGCTTTCCATCGACCTTCACGCCATCGTACTGCTTTGCAGCCTCTGCGGCACTGGTGTTCTTATGGAACACAATCGTGGCGACGCCAACGCTGCGACCTGTCTTGTTGTAATTAAGGAGGACCTTTTTGACGGAGCCGACTGTGGATGAAAAGTAGTCCTGAAAGAAAAAGGCGTCAGTCCACTTCTGGTAGGATAATGCTGCACTCCAAATGGCGACGCAAAACGGGCAAGGCGAATCGCATCCATTCCGGACATCAATGGTTCAAGCAACGCAAGTAGAGCATCAGTGAGCAAGCAGTGGTTGTCACGTTAGTAGCATGGAAGTTGCGAGCAGGCGAGACATCCAGTAGTCCTTGGCTCGGTATTCCTTTTGGTGTTTTTTTTTCAGAGTGTTGGCCGCGCAAGGACTCAATCCACCATGTCTTGTGCCATTTACCCACCACAAACGAACTCAATCAAACGCACCCATTCTCAACTTCGGTTTGTTCGTCGCTCAATACTCGCCAAAGATGAGCCAGTCGTGTCAATCCTGATATTCGGATCATCATTGCCAACCCATTAGATTGTTGTCCTTGAGGCCTTCGTGGATGTTTTGATGTGGTTGTTGTGCCGGATCGGTGCTGTAAGAAACCACTGCTACACTCACTGACGCTCACTTGCAAGTTCAACGAGTGCTCCTCTCGAAAGGTGGGCCAGTAATAGGTATACTGTAGGAGTTCGTACTCAATGCCATTTGACTTTCGCCATCTGCACTACGACCGGGTGAGAGCTGCTCGCCACGCAATCTTCACCAGGGCAGTTTCTCGCAGAGACGCGTGCTTGCTCGATCCTGTCTTCGCCTTGCATCTAGCTTTGGGAAGCGAGCAACAAACTAAGGAGAGCGCATCGTAGTCAGGCAAACTCCGCTAAGGAGTATCACTCTCATCTGAGCGTACTAATTTTCCATGGTCGACGATTCGCCAATGAAAGGTATAATCGAAACAAAACATCCGCTAAATACGTCGTTCGGCGACTCCGGTCAACGTACCTTAATTTGCTGCTCGTTCACATCGGATGGCTGTTTGCTGTCAGCGATTGCGAATGTGTCCAGAACGTGACGAATAGATACCAGATTGCTAACAATGATCTTGCTTTCTCCAGTGGCTGCGAGGGGTCGTGCAGCTGGGATGTTGGCCTTTGCGGGCTTAGCAGTCTTTTGAGCGGTGGTCTTGGTGACACCTCCAGTCGAGACACGGGCTTTGGCAGGACGCTGGCGACGAGCGTTGGCACGGCGGGAGCCGGCAATCTCATCGAGGCTTTGGTCGAGCTTAGAAGAAGACATTATGACTTTGATGACTGGTCGGTAGTGTTCGATGGAAATGTGTACTTTTGCGTTATTTGACGCGAGTGACGGTTGTTGGCGGAAATGGCTCGACTGTGAACTTGTGGAGCGCAAGCAGTAGAAGAACGGTTAAGTTGAGGCGGGCAAATGTGGGATGTTGGGTGAAGTAGATCAATTGTCAATCAGAAGGCGCGTCCGTAACTGGGTTGTCTCAAAGGCACGTCGACGTAATGGCAAGTGAGATGCGCGAGAGCCGTGCTTCACGCAAAGATACCGGATGATACGACGCTTGTGTAACGCGTCAATAGAGTGATTAAGAGAATCGACGATCTGACAGCGTGAGGATGGAGTTTGATGATATTGGTGATGGAAAGGAGGAGCAAACGGGAAACGAGGAGAGAGCTGAGTGAAAGCTTGAGCGGGAAAGCATGCGTGCCAAGAACTCCGCAGTGTGGTTGCCTAACACTGTAATGCACGACGTTGCTGAGATAGTTACGTGACGTCCTTTGAATTGATTTATTTTGATCAAAATGTAAGGTATCCATGCTTTATAACTGAGATATTCATGATGTACCGCAAGATATTTCCCCCGAGGCGGATAGACCGCAACGCCTGACGCCTGCTAGACCTCCAGAGCAAGACCAAGACCAGTTCCTTAGAAAGAGAAATGCATGTATGATAATCAGTGTCTTGAATCACTCAGCTCTTCAGAGCCTCCAGACGTCCTCGCATCTGCGCAAGCAGCTCTTCTTGGTTGTCCTCCTCTTCGACCGGTTCGGCCTGGACCGGTGGGATGTCTTCTGGAGTAGCAGTAGTCGGCATTTTGTCCTTCAAGACTTCTCCCAGAACCTTGTCAACTTCACTCTCAGCCTCCTCATCTTCGTCTTCTAGTAGCTCGTTGTCTGGCATGCTATCCCCAATCATCTCTTCAATTATTCCCGCCTTCATGAGTTCTTGGCTTAGCTCTCTCATTGTGCCAGTCAACTCCGGCAAGCGTACGAGAGTGTTGACATCCTTCATGATGCCAACGCTAGCCTTGATACTGCCCTCGATCTTGCGCACGGAGAAAGCTTCATTGATCTGCATGCCTACACTTTGCAGCTGGGCTCTACTAGTAGCCAATCTTGCGCCGTGCTTGCGCATTTTTATGAGCTCACGCGCGAAAGCTCGAGTCTCTTGGGCTGCAGAATTGGCCTGGGATGGATTGCGCTGGGCTCGTTTGGCAGCTTGTTGTATGAAGTTCTTAGTCTTGTTCTCAAGGAGTTTCACGTTATTCATTTCGCGGTCTAGTTTCCGAGTATTCTGGCGAATAAGAGCGGCGCATTTTCTTTTCTGCCATGATCAGATTGACAGCCATTCCGAGTCGATGATATGCGCATAGCTCACCTGCTCCTCTGGGGTGGGTCCCCAAAAGAAGGTCTTCACGGATTGCATTCTTAATCGTCGCTTCAGCCTATTTTCATGACCGGATGACAAGTCCAGCAATATACGACCGGTTCAAACAGCTGTCACTCAATTGCGCCTGGGATTTAGATGGAAGGGCATGTACAGTGTTACTCGATGTGTAATGTGACAGCCCTCTATCAGGCATTGTGCTTGAGATGAGTGTTGTTAAAGAGGCATCAAACAAGGGCTTGGCGTGACGTCGTTTCGTTGGAGCTTCTCAGTGCTAGCGCGCCCCGCTGTTCGTGATATCGGTGTCTTTTCCCTCGACCTCTTCGACTGAGGTGACTTTGACATTTACACGTTTGCTCGCTTTTGCTGCATTATCAGAAGGTGAGACATTTCCCTGCTTGATTGCTCTCAATATCTCAAGCACCAATCTTCCCTCACATCTCTTTCACCCACCTGTACTCAGAGCACGAGCTAGCTGTCTAACAATCTCTCTTCTATGCGTTTCCTGTACATTCTAGATTATGCAGGGCAATTATCACTGACAAGCAAGCTTGTGTCCAGCCTCAATCACCTTTTACAAAACACACACACACACACACACACACACACCACTGCATATCTTTGCAATACACAACCTCACATAACGAGCAATCATGGAACAACCTACCAACACTACTGATACTAAGGGTCACAAGGAAATTGTCCCTGAGGGTAAGTTGCAACTTCTACAAATAGACGAATTTGTAGGAAACAGACTTCTGACTGACCATGTATAGTCACTTGGGCACAGCGCTCCTCCACCACCGATGCCGAGCGAAACCACGTCTTCTTGACAATCGTCGTGCCGGATGTTCCAGCAGACAAGCTCAAGCTCGACCTCCAGCCTACCTCTCTCGATTTCACCGGTTACTCAAACACCCGCAAAGCCACCTACCACGTCAAGCTTGATCTCTATGCCGAGATCGACCCCAAAGAGAGCAAGATCAACCACACTTCCCGCTCCGTCGAAGTTGTCCTGCAGAAGAAGGAGCTTAACGAGGAGTTTTGGCCTCGTCTGCTGAAGGAGAAGGGCAAGGTCCATTTCCTCAAGACTAACTTCGACAAATGGGTCGATGAGGACGAGCAGGATGCAGTCGCTGATGATGACGACTACATGAGCAGAATGGGCGGTACGTGATCTTGATTACACCAGACTTAGATTCTTTGTGGACACTAATTTACCGTGTAGGCATGGGTGGCGCTGGTGGCATGGGAGCTGAGGGAATGGGAGGCATGGGTGGTATGGGTGGAATGGGCGGCGCCGGCGGCGAAGGGTTCGGTGGCATCGACTTCTCTAAGCTAGGTGGCGCTGGTGGAGCAGGGGGCATGCCAGACCTCGCTAGCATGATGGGTGGTGCAGGTGGAGCAGGGGGTATGGATTTTGCAAGCATGATGCAAAACGCGGGCGCCGCCGGTGGAGATGATGGATCAGACGATGACGACGATATGCCAGAACTTGAGGGCGAGGAGAAGACCGGCGCGGAAGCCAGCTCAAAGTCGAGCAAGATTGAAGAAGTTGAGTAACCTTGTGGCTTAGACAACCGGTTATCTAGGCAGGATTGATGCTGCCCTTCAACTTCGGTTAGGGAAGTTGGTACCAGGTAAAAGCTTGCTGGAGGTGGAACAAGCAAAAACGTTAATGATGGTCAATGATACGGCAAAATCAAAATCCACTCAAAAGCATGAGAAGAAACAAAACTTGCGAGCGAGATAGGCAATCTCCAACCTTGCTCACCTTCTTAACCCATAATCACAACGCTTCAAGGGAGAAGCTGAGGTCTATAGTGAGTGTATAGACAGCACAATAAGTAGATACATCGTGCGGGAACGGTCATGATACTTATCTTCATTATCCTCGAACAGGCTTCCTATTTTTGATTGAAGTTCATGCTGTAGCCGCCAGTCTTCTCATCCTTGACAAACTGGAAGTTGTCAGTATGCAGACCGAAAGGACTGAGAATGCTGTTTCCCAGGCCTTTCAGCTTGCCCATCATCTCAGCCATCTCGTTCTGTTTGGCCCGGTCCAATTTGGGGCCTATTTCGCTGACAGACTTTTGCACTGTTTTCCGGTCCAGAGGCGAGAGATTGGACACACCCCCGAGATAAGTGTAATCTGATAGAAATAATAAGCTCGACATCTGAATGAGGCACATGTCGAACAAGCATACCTTCATAAGCACCTTGCAGAGAAGCCCAGCCTCCCACCTCCGATCTTGCCTTTGCCCTCCTCAAGAAAACCTTTACTCGAATTTTTTGAACCTCGTCTCTCGATCTTCCGCTCTTAGCAAGGGCCTCGATTTTGCCAGCTGTCTCGTCATCAACCTCTTCGACAAGATGCGTTGCTTGATTCTTATCTGATTTGTCTTTTGGTAGTGGATCGATACTTTCCAGAGCATCTATACTCTTAGTAGCGGAATCTACAGCTTCTTTCCAGTCTTGCAGTTTGATGTGGCATGCAGAGATATTTGACTGCAGTACAGCAATTTCATAATCTAGATAGTTTGGACAAGAGGAAAGAGCGCGATCATAAACTTGAATCGCTTCGCCATAAGAACCGTGAGCGAATAATGAATTGGCAGATGTTTTTAGATTGTTTGATTCACTGAGCAGGGACTATACAAGCCTCAGCGATCGAGAAAGGTAACAAGCTGGCTGTAGGTAGACCTACTGTTTCTTCTTCGGGAGAGAACTTGGGATCGAATTTGTCTTTGCTATGGCTCTCATCGTGACCATCATGACGTGATATAGCAGACGTGAAACTCTGATCGTCGTCTGAAGGATACTCTTCAGACATTTTGATGGTCTGGGAGGAAAATATCGAGGTATATTGCAGGTAGTCAAGACGATGGTCAAGCAAATTAATGTACAAATTGTGACGTCGTTCGGTCAACTTTCAAGAACGACGCCAGGGTAAGGTACCTTACTTAGGATGTACCAACTCTAGGTATCCATAACAATTAGTCTTCACTCTTTTAATATAGAAGCCGCGTACATTCACATATTTGGGAGAACCGTCAATAGCACTAGCTGGCAGAGTCATCCTACAGACGTCTTGGGTCGGATTGGCCAACCATGTCAGGAGAAGGCACAAGCGTCCCTACATCTGGCAGCTCCACGCCAAACGCACGATTTGTCTCACAGAACACTGTTGCAGAAGATCATCTCAAATCGCAGACGGTGGGACTTGTACATCTCGACGATTTCCGGAAACGACGAGCAGAAGCCATCGACTCGGAAGTTGGTACCCAAGGCAGAAATGCGAGTACGCCGTATGTATACATCGTCAGGCACCTTAGAACACGACTAAAGGACAAAGTGCAGTGATCCAGTTTTCAAGAAGAAGAAGCGCAAGACAGTCAAGAAAGGTGGCTTGTCGTTTGATGATGAAGAAGAAAAAGACCAGGATGAGACTTCTCCGAACACGCCCGTAGAATCACGTTCTCGCACTCCCGTTGATCGTACTTCCACGTCCACACCCACGACCGATGGCGAAGATGGCATTCTGACAACCAGGAAACGGTTGGCTGCAAACACCAATGTTGGTTTCCAGGCCAAGTCCATGAGTAAAGCTGCTCTGTTACGCGACGCCCAAACGAAAGAGATGCTGCGAAAGGAGTTTCTTGCTATGCAAGAGCGTGTCAAGGCAACTGATTTTCTGCTCCCTTTTGTCTTTTACGCAGGCAAGGATATTCCTGGCGGTGTATGTCGCATGAGAAAGGGCGACCTGGTATGGCTTTTCCTCGATCGCGCAAGGAAAGTCGGCGCCGAAGTCTCAAGCAGTGATCGCAGTAGAAGAGAGTGGGCTAGAGTGAGTGTCGATGACTTGATGCTGGTCAGAGGGGACATCATCATACCGCATGTAGGTCATCTTTCACTCCTCCAGCAGGCTTCTGCTAACAGTGCTAGCATTACGAGTTTCACTATTTCATGCTCAACAAAACGGCAGGGTACGGTGGCACTCTTTTCCCATATTCTTCAGAGCCGACGTCTGCGAGCCCACTAGAGAACTTGGCTCCTACCGTCCAAGGAGGACTCTCCGTACCTGATCCGGTCACAAAAGAAATTACCAAGCCACAGCCTCAGCTTCCTCTTGTTCCCGAATCTGAACTCGAAGGCTTCGAAACGGACGCATCGCTTACAAAGGTGGTTGATCGTCGCTGGTACGAAAAGAACAAGCACATATATCCTGCCAGCACTTGGGAGGATTTTGACCCAACCAGAGACTATAGCTCCGGTGTGCGGAAAGACACCGAAGGCAACGCTTTCTTCTTCTCGCGTTGAGATTCTGAGGTACATGTCATGCATCAATCAGCCACTGTGACCTGAGAGATGGATCCGATCCGAAGCAATTTGGCGGAAACTTCAAGAATACATTCTTGTTGCTATTGGCTGTCATTCGATGTCAAAGCACGCTGGAGGATGCACCTCTTCAGTGATTCACCTTATCTTCATGCATGTCGATATGTTCTCTACGTAAAGGATTAGGCAGGACACGACAACAAGTACTTCGGCTCTCGAGTGCAGTGATGCTCTCTATTGGTTGATGCAGACGGCATTCATCAAGGATGATTCACAAACCTGGACCATACATTTCCACTTCAGGATGATATGTGCAAGGCTGCCCTGGCTTTAAGTTACACATGAAATGCGTACTTTGAGGCGTCCTTATACTGCCAGGCCCTTCCTATTTCCCGTGGATCTATTTCTGGCTTTTCCATGCACCTGCATGCACCCCTCACGAGAAAATCCACGAGAAGACGGACCACCCCGTAGGGCCCGTACTTCTTCTGACACGGCTGAACATGCATCCTTCTCCGGAATATTGTATCCGCTATAGTCGACGTACATCGACCTCTTCACATCATCCCCAGTCGTAATCGCAACGAGGCACGGTTTCAGAGCCACATGGTCATTGATGCGACCCATGTGCCCAAACCATGATCACATATGATAAACGGTTGGTCGCAAATGCATCTCATACCTGTAAGCTGTTCTCTTGTATGACTTCAACATTGCTGGTCTTAATCAAACCCCTTGACGCGTATCAGTAAGCATGAAGTCGTCGTGCATGTTCTCATATCATATTTACCATTTCAGTTTGTTGATCTTCAGCCTTGTTCATCTGCGTGGTGGAAGTGTGGGCCATCCGCTTTGAAAGCTGCGCTGGACTTTGGCGGACGATGTGTTTATTGACAAGCCTCCTGTGTTGGCGCTCCAAGCCGATACAGCGTTTTCGCTTGCCAATATGAGATGTGAATATGGCTTCTGCTATACCATCGGATGCACCTCTCACGCAGCGATCTTCAATGCTGTCGGATTCTCCCTCAACTCTGCTACCATCCCACGCAACTACTGCTGGCAATCTAATCTGCAAGTCGGGTTGTACATGGTCTGATATTTGGAAACGAAACAGCGCTAGATAATTCCAACACATCAAGAGAATTGGGATACCATGCTGAATCAGGCGTGTAGGAATCAGCCGAAAGGCATAAAGGAGACCTTGTTTGCTCTTTTGATCTAAGAGTATTCAGCATCACCTTCAAAAAGCAATAGCAACAGCTAGTACTTTTACTTTCAGAGAGCATCTATCCAAGTCCTTTCGCACTTGAAACCTTCGAACACAAGATCAAGATGATGTTCAACACTGTCAAAGTAGCCGTGCTGGCACTCATCACTTCAAGGTAGGTGAAACCAACTATGCCTTGATCCAAATTCCATACCAGGGTCGTATAGTCACGAGCAACAAGCTTACATATAAACAGCGTTGCTGTTGCCATGCCTGGTGATTATGGTGCCTCTTCCTCTTCTCTCAAAGGATACGGTACCACAACTGCAGTGGTTCCAAGCTCCACAGCTGGTGGTTGGGGCGAAACATCCAGTAAAAAGGAGACGGAGAAGACTAAGGCATCATCCACGGTCGAAACTGCCCACACACCCAAGACATCATCCACTGTCCAGACAAAGAAGACATCATCCACCATCCAGACCACCCCATCGGCCTCATGCTACACTTCTTACGCCACCGACTTCTCCACTGGCTCGGTTGTCTCTACAATCTACACCGAGATTGTGGTCCCTGGATCAGTCTCCAAGAGCCTCTCCGAGTACACCACGACCAAGTATGTTCCCGTGACCATCACCACCAGCACCAGCAAGGTCGAAACCGCGACAAACACCGTC
>Ga0115856_100176_pt3 | contig 19272 bp, 14 predicted proteins | sample InSIn4gowninarea_FD_83870 | JGI IMG/M metagenome (GOLD analysis project Ga0115856, IMG submission 83870)
TATTCCTTACGTTGCTACACTCAATGTAAAAGATGGTCAGCAAATTAAAAAAGGCGACATCATCTGTACATGGGATCCATTCAACAATGTAGTAGTTACAGAAACGGATGGTGAAATTAAGTTTGAGAATGTAATTGATGGTATCACTTACCGCGAAGAAGCCGACGAACAAACCGGTCACCGCGATAAAGTAATCATCGAAACAAAAGATAAAACCAAGATTCCGGGTATTGTTGTAGAAGGTAAAGAAATAAAAAACTATAACCTTCCGGTAGGCAGCCGGCTGATTATTGAGGATGGCGAACAGGTAAAAGCTGGTCAGGTAATCGTGAAAATTCCACGTACGCTCCGCAAGTCGGGTGATATCACAGGGGGCTTACCTCGGGTAACCGAATTGTTTGAAGCACGTAACCCAAGCAACCCCGCTATTGTTTGTGAAATTGATGGTGTGGTAGCCTTTGGTAACGTAAAACGTGGTAACCGCGAAATCATTGTTGAAGCGAGAGATGGTGTTGTTAAAAAATATCTCGTTCCATTAACTCGTCAGATTCTGGTGCAGGATGGCGACTTTGTAAAAGCTGGTACTGCATTATCTGATGGTCAGATTGCACCTGCAGATATCCTTTCTATCAAAGGTCCTTTTGCCGTGCAGGAATATGTGGTGAATGAAATACAGGAAGTATATCGCTTGCAGGGTGTAAAAATCAATGATAAACACATTGAAGTGATCGTTCGTCAGATGATGAAAAAAGTAGAAATCGTGGATGCCGGCGATACTCGCTTCCTTGAAGAAGATCTGGAAGACAGATTTGACTTTAATGAAGAAAACGACCGCATCTTTGATAAAAAGGTTGTAACCGAACCAGGTGAAAGTACCAGACTGAAGGCGGGACAGATTGTAAGCGTGCGCGAATTGAGAGAAGAGAACTCTCTCTTACGCCGTGCCGACAAGAAACTGGTGGAAGTACGTGATGCACAGCCTGCAACGGCACAGCCGGTATTGCTGGGTATTACAAAGGCATCACTGGGCGTGCAAAGCTGGATTTCTGCTGCATCCTTCCAGGAAACAACGAAGGTATTGAGTTCTGCGGCCATCCAGGGTAAATCTGATGATATGCTGGGCTTGAAGGAGAACGTAATCACTGGTCATCCGATACCTGCAGGTACTGGTTTGCGCGAATTTGAAAATTTGATTGTGGGTAGCAAAGAAGAATACGAGCTTTTGGCTACTACTAAGGAGGCAATGAGCTTTGATGACGAAGAGTAATAATCTTTAGATCAGGATTTGTCTGATGTAAACTGATCAGCCTGATTTAGAGTTCTAAAATTGATAAATTAAAAGGCGGTCTCAATTTCTTGAGACCGCCTTTTTTTACAATGACCAGTAGAAAGGCTTTTATATTTACTGTCATTATTATAAAAATTATAAAGTTATTATTTGCTTTATACTGAAACCTGCCTTGTAAGCTTTCTATATTTTACTCACTATGGTAGCATTATTCCTCACAGGTTATTTTAAACACCCACGCATTCTTGCCAGGAGGATTGCTACTCACTTTTTGTGGCACCACAATACTCAAATGATTGTTGTCATAACGCCAAATCATTCTTCCTCTTTCGCCCAATAAGGTCACCGTTTTCACTTTACCAACTTTCAGATTGTCTATACTTTGTACAGACGGAAGCGCGGTTTCACCTTCATTGGCACGATAAATAGCATATATAACGCCGGGTTTATGGGTAAATACAAAATTGTTTTGCTCACCGATAATACTATCGCCTTTGGTATCGTAGATGGCTTCTCCATTTTGCTTTAGCCAGGTACCGATGGATTGCAAAGTATCATAAGCATCTTTATGCCAGTCGCCATCCGGACCGGGAGCAATATTTAATAATAAATTGCCATTTCTCGATACCACATCGGTTAAAATATGTATGAGTTTATTAACCGATTTAAAATGTTCCTTCGGAATATATGACCATGAATCGCCCATGGTAATGCAGCTTTCCCAGGGGTAGGGAAGGTAGGTGGATGGAATGGATTGCTCTGGCGTTACATAATTTTCATACTCACCGCTTACGGTTCTGTCCACTACCAATAAACCCGGCTGATGTTGCCTTGCCATTGCCGCAATTTTGGGCATGTCTATATCCTGGTTGTAAGTAATAGAGCGCTGCCAATCTACCGTACTATCCACCGTTTTTCTTGGTCTTACCCAGCCACCATCAAGCCATAAAATATCCATCTTACCATAATCACTCATTAGCTCCTGAATCTGGTTGTAGGAATACGTTTTGAAAGCATTCCAGCGTTCAGGATATTTTGCAGGGTTATAATTTACATTCCGGTCTTTGGGCGGGAAATAATGCCACCAATAATCATTGCTATGCCAGTCTGGCTTGGAGAAATATGCACCAATCATAAAACTATCTGCCCGAAAGGCATTGAATACTTCTTTGGCAATATTACTTTTAGGGTTGGTGGAAAACGGGCATTTAGAACTCGTTACTTTATAATCCGTTTGTTTTGTATCAAACATGCAAAAACCATCGTGGTGCTTGGTGGTAAATACCACGTATTTCATGCCTGCATCCTTTGCCGCGGCTGCCCATCTATCAGGGTTAAAATTAGTAGGGTTAAAAGTGGTTTGCAGGTTTTCATATGCTTTCAGGTATTCAAAATAATTGTCGGCATACGGGCCCCGGCGTTGTGTCCAGCCTTCATCTTCCGGGCAGATGCTCCAGCTTTCCACTACGCCCCACTGACTGTATGTGCCCCAGTGCATGAGCAGGCCAAATTTTACATCCTGCCAATGATGTAGCTTATTTGATACGGCTGAATCTTTAGGATAAATATAATTTTTGCTGGTATTGTGTTGCTGGCAAAAACCATTGACTGCAAACAATAAGAAAAGGAAAAAGCAGTAGAATTTTCTTTTCATAAATAAGGTATATAAAATTAAACAATCGTGTATTTATATAGCTGCTGTACTGTTTCTCATACCAGCATCTCACTCTATTACATACCAGGTATAACTTTCCGGTGCAAGAGTAAAACGGAGTGTAAGTTCCTCATTTTTATTTAATATTATCTTTTTAGCAGCAGCTTCTTTTTCTTTAAGTGTAATATTACCACTTGATCCGGCATAATACAGCGGTACCGTAATGGTGCGCGTGATGGGTACCTTTAATGGGTTGAATAATAGCAGCAAACCCTTGGTTTTTAATTGCAGATTTACATGCAGCCAGCCATCCCAATCCCTGCCATCTGCACGCCGCAGGTGAATGAGCGGGCTGTTTAAAATACCTCTGTATTTTTTATACCAATTGATGGTGTTGATAACGGTTTGTTTAGTAGAATCGGTATCATATAATCTCGGCCCGCGATAGCATGCCTGCACGCCGGCGCCGTAATATTGCATCATTAATTGTTGATAGTCTTTTAAATGTTCGCTCAATGGCTCCAGCACTGCTTCGGGACCGCCGCCCTGGTATTTGGTAAGCGGTACAAAACCCCAACTCATGCTGCTCGTTTTCTCCCACAAACCATCATAAATGTTTTGCCTGTTTAATATCATTTGTTGTTCTCGTGGTAAGGAGAAATTGACTTCGCGATAGCCAATAGCAATCTTATTGGTACCATCTAAAAAATACCAGTCGGGTGCATTTACATACACACCATGCTCGTTGCACCAATGATACAGTTCTTTCTGCAACTGCATTTGCTTCCACTGGCTGTCATCCAGATTCTTATGTCCCGGATGCGTTGTGGAAGCACATACATCGCCGGGATACGGTCCATCGTTTTCAAACAAATTAAAGCCGGTATGGCTGATGAAGTATTTGATTTTTTCGATGTAAGCTAATCCCCATTTGCTGCCCATGCAAGGTGCATTGCCAAAGAAAGCGCCTCTATCGGGTAAGCCGGTAACAGGATCAATCACGTCGTCTTCATCACTTATTTTGCGCGAACTAAACAGCGAATAGCCGCCAATTAAAATTCCTTTTTGATGTGCATAAGCTGCTATTTTTTTCCATTTGGCAATGTTGGTGGAAGAAGTATCTTCTATATTGCAATGACTGCCAAAACTTAAAATTAATGCCTCATAGCCGGTAGCTTTACATTGGTCAATCGCTTTGATTACTTCTTCATCGTTCTTGCTTACTAAGTGCATGAAAATCGGATTGGCTGTTGTCCACGGCGCCACTGCCGAATACATTCTTCTAATCGTCAATCCTCTTCGCTCACGGTCGTAACTATCCATCAGCAACTCATAACTTCTTACAGAGTTGAAAGTGTCTTTTGGGGGCAACTCTACACCGGTAACTTTTGCAGGATAGACTTCCAATAAACAAGGTGTTTGATAATTATAATTTACCTGCGAAGTATAAGAAGAATCGGCGAGCCAATGCATGGTCTGGTCGCTTAAGTCGTAGCGCATCGCATTATTAAATGCATAATTGGTTTCTACATAAATGCCATGTTGCTTTTGCATTTGTTCTGTAGTACCAACTACGGCACTTTCTTCTTCCACCATTGCCAGTACTTCATTTACTGCGCGGTTGATGATAATGCTTTTGTTTTGATTGTTGATAATACTAATACTTTTTACAATAAGCGGTAAGCCATCGTATAGTTCATAATGAACGGTTACATCAATGCCATGCAAAGCAGCCAGTTTGGAGCGGAATAAAAAGCTAAGGGTTTTGCCTGTTGGCTGTTGCTTATTCATTGCCCATGTAAGACTACTATTCCAGTTAAGAAAAGGTTTGATAGGAGAGATGGAGTAAGCAATAAAGTGAAAATCGCTGTCGTATGCTTTAAAATCATCCAGCCATTCAGGTAATAAATATGCTCTTTCTTTTTGACCGTACAATCCGCCAATATTATATTGTGTACCATTAATGGTTACCATGGCTTCCGGCATTACGGCACGCAATAATTGCTGCCCGTTGCTCCTATTTTTATATTCAGTGCAAGCTACATTTGGCTGCAGGCGAAAGGCTCTTTTTACTAATCCATTGTATAAGATAATGTCCTTGCCATCAGCAGACTGGTAAATAGTTGCTTTTGCTGTAACAGGCTGTATTAACCAGTCTGTTGAGGTTACGCTATCAGCATTATTATTCCACACAGGTAATTGCTGTGCTTTACAGCAGCAGATGGCAAACAACAGTTGAAACAGGACTACATATTTTATCATGGGTTAAAGAGGTAGGTGTTTATTATTCCTTTACTTGCTTATACAAGCCAAATTCAGCAATTGCAGGTTGCAGGCGTGCAGCCAGAATACGCAATCGTACCTCCTGTGCGGTAACCGGATTGAAACGCGGTAACCGTTTATAACCAACCGTTGTACCTGCTGTTGCTTCCTTCCATTCATCACCATCTTTATATTCCAATACAAAGTTTTCTATACGCTGACCAATTGTTATATTTTCCTGCAACCACAATACATCAAAAGTAGAGGGTTGCTGAAGATGAAAATAGATAGTTGCAGTATCGCCCCTCTTTGTAGTAAAAGCAGTATTTATTTTACCATCCATCATACTGCCGGTGTTGGTGCCATTTGTGGTGGTAATGTTTGCACCTTTTGCCAGGTTTGTTTTAAAAGTAGCATCCAGCATTTTCTTCCACTGCATCAAACTAAGGCTGTCTTCTTTACTAATCAATCCTTTTCTGTTGGGTGGAATATTGAGCAGCAATACGCCATTTCTGCCTACCGAACTATAATAAATATCCAGTAATTTTTCCGGTGATTTCACAGCCGTGTCTTCCGACGGATGATAAAACCAGCCCGGACGTATAGATACATCTGTTTCTGCGGGATACCAGGCTAATCCTTTTGCATTCATAATTTTGGAACGGCTGCCCAAATCATCGCCAGTCATGTCTCCGGTGGGTCTAAAGGCAACAGAAGCCTGCGAGTTGGCAGCAATATCGTTTTGGTTTAAATTATTGATCGGCACTACGCTCCATTCGGTTTCCCTGCCATAGCCACTTTCGGTGCCCACCCAGCGTACATCGGGGCCCATGCTGGCGATCACGGCGGTTGGTTGTAATTTGCGAATTAAATTATACCAGGCTTCAAAATTATATACCTGTTTTTTGCCATTCGGACCTTCACCATTAGCGCCGTCAAACCACACTTCATCTACTCTGCCGTAATTGGTAAGCAACTCGGTAAGCTGGTTCATAAAATACTGGTTGTACTTTGCCGAATCGCCGTAATAAGGAGAATTTCTATCCCACGGCGAAAGATACACGCCAAAGCCAATACCGTACTGATGGCAGGCATTCGATACTTCTTTTACCACATCGCCTTTACCGCCTTTCCACGGACTGTTTTTTACCGAATGTTCGGTGTATCTGGAAGGCCATAAGCAAAAGCCATCATGGTGCTTGGCAGTCAAAATCACTTGTTTGATGCCCGCCGCTTTGCAGGTGCGTATCCATTGTTTAGCATCTAATTCAGTAGGATTAAAAATTTGCTCACTTTCATTACCCAGGCCCCATTCTCTATTGGTAAAGGTGTTTACGGTAAAATGTAAAAAGCCGACCACCTCCAACTCCTGCCAGCGCAACTGTCTTGTAGAAGGCACCACCATTGCTGCTTTATGAATGATAGTTGCAGAATCGTCTGTAGGTAAAATATTAACTGAATTGGACTGCGCGTGACTAATAGTAGCCAATGCAGCTATCATTACAACAAGAATGATTTTTTTCATAAGCATTTTTCGGAAAGCCATCAATACACTATTGTTATTACCTGCATTTGTAGCTGTTCGTGATAGCAAGTTATTAATATAGTTACCGTTAATGAAGGTAATTGGTAAGGTGTTAATATTGTTACTCTTATTTCACTTTTTATGGTTTTTGTTTAACTAAAAGAATATACTTGTTTTTAATCGAGTATAAATAAAAAGCGAATGAACTCATTAGTGTTGTTAAAATAAAAAAGGCGATCATCGAAATACAATGATCGCCAAAAGGTATATATAGACGTGCAGCTTAAACGGCTAAAGCCAGTTCTTTGGATGCACAGTGTTGTTTGTATATCTTATTGTTGCGGGTATGCTTTTGAATGGGTTTAATGGTTACTGATGGCACTATGTTATTAATAATGTTATCGGCAAAAGTGGTGTCTTTTTTATGGTTTGGATCCGAGGCTGCAATGCTGAGTGAAGCAGCTATTTGCACCAGTTCTGTATTGCTGTAATATCTCCATAAAACAGCATTGATCATTCTCTCGTTTTCGTTCAGTTGTTGCAGGGTGGCGGCTGCAAACTCATCAAAGCGGTACAGCAACCTGTGGCTGAACAGTTTACTTTTTTGCTTGTTAGTGGCATTGTACATACCGGTAAATAAAACGCAGAGGTCGTTTATGTAGCGCATAAGATTGCATTGCTCATCACGAAGAATAGCTACCAACGCCGGCTCGTAATTGTGGAGGAGCGGGAATAATATGGCTTCTTCCTTGGCTGCATAGTTTTTAAAAACAGCACAGGTATGCTGTACTTCCTCAATGAGGCGCGTCCATGCTGCCGGGACAGTATAGTCGGTGGTTTGAATGTTTAAAGCAGTCTTGCACAAAAGTGTACTAAGCTGTTGATATGTTTCGCTGAGCGGTTGAAGGTTGATCTGTTTCATACAAGTTTAGTTTGATGGTGATTGTTGATGAAACAAATCTATACACGATAGCACAGCACCGCAATAGCATAAATATGTGATATGGGCAGGATTAGCTGGGAGCTTTGAGCTGCGAGCCATAAGCATTGAGCTACAGGCTGCAAGCTTTAAGCTGCAAGCAGAAAAATATGCGGTTAGAGTAAGGTGTGGCTTAACGGTTATTCTAAATTAGTTGATAAGTAATACTTTATAATTTTATGGCAGGCTCCAGTCAATCGGGTCTTTACCTTCTTTTGCCAGCAAATCGTTGGTTTTACTGAAGTGACGGCAGCCAAAAAAACCTTTATCTGCACTGTATGGTGAAGGGTGAGCGGCTTTTAAAATATGATGTTTGGTAGCATCTATCAGCACTTGTTTTTCCTGTGCAAATTTACCCCACAACAAAAATACAATGCCTTCTTTTTCATCAGATAGAATTTGAATTACCTTATCGGTAAATTGTTGCCAGCCTATCTTTTGGTGCGATGCAGGTTCTTTGGCTCTTACGGTGAGAATGGCATTCAGCAAAAATACACCTTGCTCCGCCCATTTGGTGAGATTGCCGGTATGAGGTATGGACATGCCAATATCGTTGTGGAGTTCTTCAAATATGTTTTGGAGCGAAGGCGGCGGCTTTACTCCATCCGGCACCGAAAAGGATAGTCCCATTGCCTGCCCTTTGCCGTGATAGGGATCTTGCCCCAGCAGCACTACTTTTACTTTATCAAAGGGTGTTCTATCAAATGCATTGAAAATAAGTGGGCCGGGCGGATAGATAACGGCGCCGGTAGCTCGTTCGGTTTTGAGGTGTGCTGCTATTTGCTGAAAATAAGGCTTGGAAAATTCAGCTTGCAAAACCTCTTTCCAGCTTTGATCTATTTTTACATCCATACTTAAATAGGTTTGGTTGCAAACTAATTAAAAATTAGCTTTGCCGCCGTAAAAATGGTTCGGTAGCTCAGCTGGATAGAGCAACTGCCTTCTAAGCAGTAGGTCATTGGTTCGAATCCAATCCGGATCACGAAATAATTTTTTACAGTAAGCAGGTGAATTAAATTATTTGCCTGCTTTCTTATTTATATCCCTCTATTTGTTGTAATAGTGTTTCATTCTACTTTGCGCCTGCTTTCTTTTCTTAAGGCGATCCACAACCTGGTTGCTGAACTCGGCAGGCATCTTTGCCTTATGTTTTCTGATGCGCATTGCGGACAGATGGCTCTTTGGCAACCTGGCTCACCGTAAAAGTTGCAAATATGCCAAGCGGCTTTCGGTGCTCCTGATGTCTGGCGACTTCCAGATGATAAATTGCCTGTTATAGACATAACAGGCCACGATTGCTTGCCAAAGAATTTGATTCCGGTTTATTATTCTAGTGAAAAACCACTGTGTGCTGAGCAATCAAATCAAAGCCGAATTGTAAGTCATTGAAAATCTACACTTTTTTGCCCAACTTTGCCAAGGCTGCTTTCTGATAAATGAACAGGTAATCCTGCCAATTATTTCAACTTTATTCTCTGGGGTTGTAGCCCAGGTGAACTAATGACAGCCTCGGCATCCGGTGTATTTATATTTACCTGTATATAGGCTATCAACCTGCCGTGCAGCGCCTTTCTTTTATTGGATTTATAATCCTCATGGCTCGTTTGACTTCCGCTTTCAAGACCAAGGAGAACCGCACCGCCTGTCAGCGCAACTGTTATTTCATCATCTGCATTATAAACGGTATTGCCGTTCTTATCTGTTATGTTGATGACCACCTGCGCAAGATTGGTTTTACCAACTGTATCTTTTTCTACTGCAGCTTTTATAGCGTATGCAGCGCCTGCTGTTTGTAATGAATTGGTTGCTGCCTGCACCCCATTGTTGTAGCCAATTACTTTTACATCACCAGGTTGGTAATCAACATCCCAATAAATAACATGATTTGGAAAATCAGACATTGACTTTTTACCCATTGATTTGCCGTTTACAAACAACTCAGCTTCCCCGCAATTTGTAAAACAGTTAACGCGCAGCTTATCGCCATTGTTCCAGTTCCAGGTGGGTTCAGCCTTTTGATGTCGCCAGATACTTTTATCATCTTCGTTTGTAATCTGTGTTGCACCAATATAAACCATCGGCTTATCGCTCCAGAGGCTTTGTCTGAAGTAATATTCGGGCTTGCGAAACCCGGCAAGGTCTATCAGCCCGGCGCCATTGCTGCGTTGTGGCCAGCGGCCGGCTTCACCCAAATAATCAATACCTGTCCATAAGTATTGTGCAGAGATATATTGATTGGAGTCCACCGCATTCCAGGCTTTTAGCTGCATGCCATTTTCACTGCCATAAATAATGCGTTTTGGATATTGCTTGTGATCTGCTGCATAGCGGTATTCCTGGTAGTTATATCCTACCCAATCTAAATTGTCTGGGTAAGAAGTAGTGTTTGACATGACCACGCCCGCCAGTGCAGCGGTTACCGGCCTGGTGGTATCGTATGTTTTTACAACATCTACTAATTGCCTGGAAAGTACTCCTAAACGGCTGGCAGGTGGATGATCCGGTAAATATCCTTTGCCATAAATCTGCGGGTTATTACCAGTGTTTAATACTTCGCTGGTATAAGGATCGTTTGGATAGTCTATTTCGTTGCCAATACTCCATGCAATAATGCTTGGGTGATTGTAGTTGCGCAATATCATATCGCGCACATCAATGTTCGCCCATTCTTTAAAATACTCATGATAACCATCTTTGCCCGGTGTGCCCACATTCCACCCTTTTATCCATTTATTCTTACCAATTTCCCATTCATCAAAAGCTTCATCCAGCACCAGAAAACCCATTTCGTCACACAACCTGTACACATAATCGGCATGCGGATTATGTGACATACGGATGGAATTGCAGCCTACTTCTTTAAGGGTTTGCAATCTGCTGCGCCATACGGCTTCCGGCACAGCAACGCCTAGGGCACCTGCATCATCATGAATGCAAACACCTTTTAATTTCAAATTTTCTCCATTTAAAAAGAAGCCACTATCTGCATCAATGCGAATGCTTCTGATACCGGTTTGTTCCGTATAAGTGTCTGTAGTTTTGCCATTGTTAATTAAAGACACGGTAAGCTGATATAATATAGGATTATCTACCGACCATAACTGCGGGTTAGTGATGCGAAAGGGCAAATTGGCAACTGTGCTATCAGTAGCATTGATGCTTACTTGTTTACTTTCTTTTGCTACTATATTTCCTTTGCTGTCTTTTAATATGCTTTGCACTACGATGGAAGCTTTTTTGCTATCAGCATTCATCGTAATGATTTTAGTGTTAGCAAGAGCTTCCGTTTTTGTTATATCTGAAGTAGAGAATTGCACGCCCCATTTAGCAATGTGTACCGGGTCTTTTACAAACAGGTACACATTACGGTAAATGCCTGAACCAGTGTACCAGCGTGAATCGGCAAATTCACTATGGTCCACTTTTACTGCAAGCACGTTTTTGCCATTCTGCTTTAAGTATTTAGTAAGTTCATATTGGAATGGAATGAAGCCATTGGGGCGATTGCCCAGATAATGACCATTCAGCCATACGGTGCTGTTTTTATATACGCCATCAAAATAGATAAACACATTTTTTGATTGCCATTCCTTAGGCACCGTAAATGTTTTTTTGTACCAGCCTATACCACCCGGTAAAAAGGCAGTTGCACTTGCCCATTCTTCACTAAAAGGACCTTCAATACTCCAGTCGTGCGGCAGGTTGACAGTGCGCCAGCTAATTGTATCCGAAGTACTGTTTTCTCCGTTTGAAATATCCCCTTTATGAAACTGCCAATCCTCATTAAAGAGTTGTTGTGCCTGTAGTGTGTACTGGAAAAGGATAAGAATAGTTAAGGCAATTAAGTTTTTCATGCTGGTGTGATTGGTGTTTTCTCTATTATGTAATAATTATCGTTGATGTTCTACTTTATTTCTGTTCTTGTTTCTCCGCTTACTGCTTTGCAGCTATCGTTTTATCACCATTGGCAAGCAATGGTTGCCAGCAAAAATTACTATTTCAACTTTACTGCACTCACGCCTTCGTGTGTTGGTGTCACCTGTTTAATGGAGCCATCGCTGTTAAATTCTAATTTATCAATGCACACTTCGCGGTTGTAGCCAGCGGCTTCACCCCAATGAATACCGTTGGGATAATTGAAACGATGATAGACAAGATACCAGTCATCGGTACCTGGAATTTGCAATACTGAATTGTGCCCTGTGCCGTAAATCCCCATATTCTTATTTTTGGTGATAACCTGGTTTTTTTCGGGCACTGTTATTTTGCCCAGCGGCGAGGAAGAGGTGCCGTAACGAACGCCATAATTCTCATCCCTGGTGTCGTTTTCCGACCACATGAAATAATAAGTTCCTTTGCGGTAAAAAACATACGTGCCTTCGCGGAAACTCTTATTTGGAGTAAGCACTGTTAGCGTACTGTCTTTGAGGCTTATCATATCGTCGTTCAATTCAGCACCGGCCATATAGCCGTTACCCCAATAGAGATAGCTTTTGCCGGAGACCGGATCGGTAAACACGTCAGGGTCTATCTGCTGACCACCGGTAATGCCGGGTGGAAATTTATCAATAAGTGGTTTTCCCAAGTCAGTAAACGGACCCGTAGGATTGTTGGCTACGGCTACGCCAATTTTTTGCGCAGCACAGAAATAATAAAAGTATTTATAAGCGCCGTTTATCTTTTTCTCTATGATGCAAGGCGCCCAGGCATTGCGGTTGGCCCACTTTACATCGGTGCCCAATTGCAGTATTTTTCCATCATCTTCCCAATGCACCAAATCGGGTGAAGAGAATACTTTAAAGTAAGTGCCCGACCAGCCGGTGAAACCATCGCTTGTTGGATAAATATAAAATTTGCCTGTTTTCTCAGCATATAAGATTTCAGGATCGGCATAATAACCATCCAGAACCGGGTTGTTGTACTGCGCCACTTTTACCCTAAAAGTCTGCGGCTGTTGCCCAGCAACTTTTACCGTGTAAGGCACCGCACCTTTAGAAAAATCGGCTTCTTTTGCCGGTGTTATCGTTATGCCGGGCAGCATAGTGAACTCAGGATTAAATCGTTTTATATCAACATCCGGCTTTAGTATAAAACTGATTGTTGCTGTCGCTGTATCGTATGCAGTATTCTTTGTTTTGATATAGCTTGATTGCGGCTGTAACAGTGCGCTTGCCGGTGTGTACCATTTAGCTGTAAGCCTTGCTGCTTCCTCGGTGGTGATAGGCATAATGGTACCGTGCCGCGGATGAAAATTCATGAAAATATCCTGATCAATTACTTTAAAATGTAACAGGTCTTCGCTGTAGGTAAACTGGTATTTGCCGGTAGTGTACCTATCGTACATAAGTATGTAACCAGGACTATTATTAAGCTTAAACACACTGGATCCTTCTACCGGCTCGTCCGTTTGCTGCAGGTATTCATCGTTTTGTACATAACCACTCGTGAGGTTGTTAGAAATGGCTTGCCTGATGCCATTGCCGTTGCCTTCCGTTTTAAAAAACAAGTGAAACCTGCCATCTTTTTCAATGATGTCCGCGTCAATACACGATTTATCGCCCGGGCTAAAGAACAATTGTTCAGGCGTGCCTTCCAGTGCAGTGAAGCTTTTATTAGCATACGCATAATAAATCCTGTCCGGCTCATCGCGGTACTTCATTGCCCAATAAATCATGTATTTTTTTGCCTTACTGTCGTAGATGGCTTGCGGCGCCCAAACACGTTCCAGTTTATCTCCGTTAGGATACAATTTTTGTATGTTGACGACAGCAGAACTCCAGTTAACTAAATCGGTTGATTTCAGCAGAACCATTGCTCTGTTTGAGTTCCATCCATTGGCGCTCACCATATCTGTGGCTACCATGTAAAAAGTTTTTCCATCGGCACCACGCAGGATATGTGGATCGCGAACACCGCCGGTTTCACTTATCTTTTCGGAAGAAATAACAGCGCTATCATTATTCAATGCAAAGTAATGATAGCCATCTTTACTGAGTGCAAAATGGATAGCTTCCTCGCTTTTCTTGTTGCCGGTGAAGTAAACAAATAAGTATGCAGAATAAGAGGAATCAGATTTTACAGCAGAAGAGTTTGTTTGACCAAACACCTGCTGGAACAACAGCAACAAAAAGCTTGCAATAGTAAATAACAACAATTGTTTCTTCATTATCAAATACAGATTTAAACGCTGACGGACCGGCTGAAAATAAATGTTTCTTGAGATTATCATTTCAAATCATCCAATATAGGTTTATCAAGTGTTGGTAGCGTATTTTCTTCCGGCTTGATCATTTCAAATACAATCACTTCATTACTGCCTTTCTTTAGCCATTCTGCAGGCACGTAAATCGTTTGTTGCGGACCTTTTTCCCAATACCTGCCAAGGTTATGGCCATTTACCCAAACGCAGCCTTTGCCCCAATTACGCATGTCGAGATAAGTATCGCCAATCTCCTCTACATTAAATGCAGCCTTCTTTATAACAGGGGATTCAGATGCCGGCTTGTTGTTAAATGGTATGTTATTTACATCAGTCATTGGCAATGAAAATAGTTGCCAGTTTTTTAGTTCTTTGCCGTTTAATGTTACACTTTCGGTGATTCCCTTCTCATTCTTTAATAGGTTGGGGCCAAAGTTGATTCTGCCTAAATTTTCAACTAAGATATTAATAGTATTCTCGCCGGCAGATAAGGTTACCGGCATACTATCGAGTTTCAGCATTCTATCTACAATACCTTGCTTTTTTCCATTGATAAACACAACGCCATAGTCTCTCAACTCCTTTATTTTCAGGATGCCTGATTGTGCATTTTTTACTTTGGTACGATACAACACATAGCCATAAGCCTGATGTAATTGCTCAAATGTAAGCGGCTTATCAGCAGTAACGGGTGCAGGCAAAATAGAAAAGATGTCAGCCGATGAATCGAAAGTAATTGTTGGAATTACAATTGTCTTTTTGGGTGCCGGTACATCAGGCAATGGCTGTTGTACATGCTTTTGTATCACAGCACGAAACTGCATGAATTTATCAGTTGCATTGCCTGCTTCATCGAGCGGTGCATCGTAATCGTAACTGCTGATTTGCGGCTGATAGTAAGAAGTGTCATAATAATTAGCACCATTCATAAAGCCTCGCGTGGTACCGCCATGAAACATGTACATGTTGATGGAAATGCCGGCACCGAGAATAGTATCCAGTTCGCTGATGTATTGTGCTGCCGGCACCGTGTGATGTTTTTCTCCCCACCAGTCAAACCACGCAGGGTACCATTCTGCCACGAAGAACGGACCTTTGCCATTGTGGTTTTCTTTTACAAGCGATTTTATTCTTTTTGGATTGCTTACGCCATTCACAGCAGGCAATAAGCCGGGCAGGTTTCCTTTTACTACATCTTTTGCCGGATCGCAGGTGTAAAGCAAGCCGTTGAAACCTGCTTCCACAAATAGCTTGCGGTTAATATCAAGGTATTCTTTATCGCTGCCGTAAGAGCCATATTCATTCTCTACCTGCACCATTAGAATGTTGCCGCCATTGGTAATTAAATAAGGCGCTAACTGCTTGCCAATCTGTTGAATGTATTGTTTGTATTCTGCAAGGTATTGCTTTTCCTTACTGCGCACCACCAGCCCTTTTTCATTTTGCAGCCAGTAAGGATAACCGCCAAATTCCCATTCAGCACACACGTAGGGCGAAGGTCTTAATATCACCCAAAGTCCTTCTTCCTGGGCTGTTTTTACAAAAGCAGCAATATCGTTATTACCGGTAAAATCGAAACTGCCTTTTTGCGGCTCATGCACATTCCAGAATACATAGGTGCCAATGGTATTGATGCCCATTGCTTTTGCCATTTTCATGCGTTGCCGCCAGGCTTCACGTGGTACACGCGGATAGTGTATTTCGCCTGAAATAATTTGGAAAGGTTTGCCGTCTAATAAGAAGGCGCTGTCGCCTAAGGCAAACGTATGTTTTGCCATTTGGGCAAACACATTACCCACTAAAAACAGGAGCAATACAGAAAGAATAGTTTTTTTCATTATCTCTTAATTCACGCTTTAATTCAGAACTATGGTAACCACACTTTTAGCAGGAATGACAAGGTCATTTGCTGCTGTAATCTTCTTATCGAGGCTTCTTATTGCGTCTGTTGTATAGGTTATCAGTTTGGTGCTGGATGATAGGACAGCTTTATCTAATACTACTGGTTTTTCAGTTGCAGTTTCATTTATACAAACTAATACCAGCTTATCTTTTTGCATGTCTTTATAACCAGATATAAGCAGGTCGTTTGATGCTACATCAACATTTATCCGCTTCATGCCGGGACGAATAAAGCGACTGTAATTGCCCATTGCCCATAGCATTTTACTGTCGGAAAAATTGCCGCCGGTTTTATTTTTATCAATGTAAACTAAACCATCTTTATAATCATACGCTGAAATAGCGGTCCACCATTGCCAGGCCGATGCATTGGCAGCAACAAGGTCTTCATATATCACCTTTGCCACATACAAGGCAGCATCCATTCCGAGGTCTTTTTTATTGCCGTTTATCTCACCGGCATTATCTCCTAAAATGCAGTATTCCGATTGCCAGAAGTCCAGATTTTTTGTGTGAGTAATGCTATCTTTTACCCCCGTTCTTAGTGCTATTGCATCTGCAAAAGGAGAGGTGGTAAAGTAGCTGTGCGAGGCAATGGTATGGCTTACATTCGACAGGTTGCCAATGTATATTGGTGATGCTGGATTAAAGAAATCACGTATCTGGTCATCTTTATCTTGTTTGTCATTTGCAGGCAACAAATATTTAAGATGACCAGATTCGGTGATTAATAATTTTGTATTCAGTTTGTTTTGCTGAAAGGCTTTGCTGAATGCTTTTACTACCTTGCTGATTTCTGTATTCGTATAGGGGCATCCTTCCTGTCCGCCATCGCTCCAATCCCATTGCGGCTCATTAACCGGGCTGATATAATTAAATGTGATGCCGGTTGATTTTTTTATTGCTCCTATTGCTTTTACGGTGTAGTCTGCAAAGGCTTTGTAATGGGTGCTGTCTATGTTGCAATTGCCTTTGCTGGCGTATGCTTTTCCATTTTTTGTAAGCTGTACAGGCGGACTGTTGAAGAAACCCAGAAACTGTTGTACGCCCCTTTGTTTGGCTGCCTGCAGAAACCAGTTTTGCGCCTCTACTTTTTTACGCTCTGTGCTTTTTTTATTGATGGTTAACGCGGCCCTCCGCCATTCATCTTTAATGCCGCTGCTGTCGCCCTGCTCTGCACTGCCGGCACCCAGATTATATCGCCATAAGCTTAAGCCAATGCCTTTTGGATTGCCATTAGAAAGTGTATCCATGCTAAAGAGCCAGTCTGCAATTTTGTTCTTTTTTACATCCTCCCAATTGCCTACAAACTGGCAAGCCCAGGCATCTGATGCAGCAAAATTTTGAATGGTTTGATAGGTTTTGTTTTCATCGAAATAAATGGCGATTGCTGGTGACTGCTGTGCCTTTGCTATTGTATAAAAAAGAAAAAAAGCTGTTATGCAAAAACGATAATGTAGTATTTGTAACCTCATGTTAATGCTTCGGGTGATAATTACGATAGGAATTATGAATGATGATAAATATGTAAATGAAATTATCTATAGCTATTTATCTCCGGCAGATGTTGGAAAAATTCATCAGAATGTATTATTGTTTAAGTATCAAAATACCTATAATTAACTTCAGCTTGTTTGTATCATATGATACCATAAAAAAAGGGCAACCCTGTTTGGATGATTGAAGAGTTGCCCTTGTATGATTGAATTTATAGATTACAGACTAATAACCCGGATTTTGCTGCAACTGATTGTTGCTCGCCTGGATTTCCGCTCTTGGAATAGGCAACCAATAGTTTTTCTCTGTAAACTGGCGACCTTCCAGTGCTATCATTTTTGTATAATTGAAATTGTTGCCGGTTTTGGTGACAGTAATACCATAAGCCGGAGCATTTTCTGTAACATCTGCAATCTTCCAGCGGCGCACATCGTAAAAGCGGTGCTCTTCAAAAGCCAGCTCAATTCTTCTCTCTTGTCTGATCGCTTCGCGCATTTCAGCCTGCGACATGCCCGCAGGCAATGGCGGCATATTTACAGATGACCGGGCACGTATGCCATTGATGGCTTCATACACGGTTGCATCCGGGCCAACCGCTTCGTTCTGTGCTTCGGCATAGTTGAGCAACACTTCTGCATATCGAATGTAAATCCAGGGCTGATTGCCGGCTACCGACCAGGGATCAACAATCGGATAATTGTTATTCATGAACTTTTTGAGGTAATAACCTGTTTTAGAAGTATTCCAGTTAGAAGGTCCGTCTTTACTGTCCTTACCGGATGGCACGTAGCTTTCCACTGTATCTGAGCGATAAGGCGCTTCGTTGTACAATATGGTGGCATAAAAGCGTGGATCGCGGTTAGCATACGGCTGCGTACTATCGTATCCCGAAGTGGGATCATCAATAGATTTACCATTGTCCATTTCGTAATCATCTACCAGGTTTTGCAAAGGCACATTACCGCCCCAGCCGTCATAACCATTAGGTGCATTGGCAATTTCAAGGCACACATGGCGTGCATTAATGGTATAAAGCCTTTCAAAAATAATTTCACTATTATTCTCATCAAGAAACAATTGATCGTAACCTCCCTGGTATAACTTGTATTTGCCCAGATCCATCACTGCTTTGGCAGCGGCAGCCGCATCGCTCCACGAGCCTACATTGTACAGCGGACTTGCGGCATACAACAGCAATCTTGATTTTAGAGCCATAGCAGCACCTTTGGTAGCTCTGCCTAGTGCCCAGTCGGAACCATTATCCAACGGCAGTTTCTGCGCTGCATCGTCTAATTGAGATACTGCATAAGCGATACAATCTTTCAGGCTGGCTCTGGCAAAAAGTGCCGGATCGGTAAGGTCATCGGTAATTTCTGTAACCCGGTCGCCTACCAATACCACACCACCATAATTGCGGATCAAATCCTGATAGCGGAAAGCACGGATGAATTCCAACTCGCCAATCAGGCGGTTGCGGCGCTCATCGCTCATAGGCACTTGTTGTATGTTTTGCAAAGCCCAGTTACATTCGCGAATGCTGCGGTAACTTCTGCCCCAGAAAGTTCCGGCAATACCGGTTTTTTCGGGCGCTAACTGCCCGCGCTGTATGAGCCACGTATTGTCATCATTATTATAAATAGATTCATCGGTAACAGAACTCCATAGCGCATATTCAAAGCCTCTGCCAAAACCGGGAGGCGAGCCTTCGCCTTCTTTTTCTGTGAGTCTTACGCCCATATAACGGTTAATGACGTAATCCTGAAAAAGGGATGAATCGGAAAGAATAGCAGCATCAGACAACCTATCAGTAGGAGTGATGTTGAGATAGTCTTTTTTACAGGCAGTCATCAACAAGCAAGTAACGGCTGCTGTAAGTATAGATAAATGAGCATTAAAAAAATCAACCGGCATCACATTTAATTATATCAGCCCGGTTAATGAGCCGCAATGGGATTGGAGCGATGGC
>Ga0115856_100262_pt1 | contig 19207 bp, 14 predicted proteins | sample InSIn4gowninarea_FD_83870 | JGI IMG/M metagenome (GOLD analysis project Ga0115856, IMG submission 83870)
TTAAGTAAGGGAGTCCTAAGGTTTAGTTGATAGTAATACAGCTAGGTCCTTGCCAGAGTTTTGTCCCTGTTAAAGTCCGGAAGGGTGTCCTGGCCTGTCGGTATCCACTACATGACGGCAGGTTGCTTTTCTTCCCCCGAGGCCTGCAGCCTGTGTAACCTGCATCCAACTTACCCATTGCTTACCTGCAGTTCAGCAGCTTTTTATCCACCCTCACTGCCTCTTATAGCCGGAGAATACTGGTGGTAAAGTTATAGCAAAGCCCTGGCAAAGTCCTGGTAAAGCTCTGGATAAGTCCTGAGAAGCCCTGCAAAGAGCAGCAGTTTCCCATATCCTGACCTACCGACGGGTCTTGACCTGCCGGTAGGTAAATCAGGTGCACAATCTGCAGCTAACGGTATTTAAACCCATTTTATTGGATACACTTAGTAGCAGTGTGCTAATCCCTTGTAATAAAACCATAATAATCAGCCAAATTGGTTGACTTTTTTCACTGTTGAATAATAGATTTTTGTTCATCGAATCATTATTACATATGCCTGCCAATTCAACAAAAGCTCTATTCATATTACTAGCCTTCCTGATCAGCACGAAAAGCTTTTCTCAGGTAAGCTATAATCAACAAAAAGAAGAATGGACATTACGCTCCGGTAAAAACACATATGTTATAACCAATACACCAAATGGTATTGCAAAAAGTTATCTTACAGATGCTGTGACTAATTCAACATCTGCTGCAGAGCCGGATTATAATGTTATTTCCTGCACTATCAACGGACAACAAATAAACGCCACTGACTTCACACTTATCAATCATCAAACCGGCAGTGAAAACAATGGAGTTACTTATCTTACGCTTACTTTACAAGCTAAAAGCCTTCCGCTACAGGCAATCGTTATCACTAAAGCATATAACAACACCGGCGTTTTTACACACAGCATACAGCTAAAAAATACCTCACAGCAGGCAATCAAAATATCCGATGTTTCTTCGCTCTCAGCTTCACTGCCTGGGGGTAAATATGAATTGCAATATTTAAAAACAGAATGGGGAAAAGAACGTCGCTTTACTACAGAAGCCTTGCAGCCAGATAGCATGCGTTCTTTCATCATCAATAAAGGGCGTTCCGGTGAAGGTTATTCTTCGTGGTTTTCACTGGTAAATAAAAATACTGCTGTACGCTACATGGCAGAATTGGCTTACTCAGGCAATTGGCAAATGCAGTTTTTGCAAAAACAGGCAAACGCTCCTGTAACAGTGCAAATGGGCATGCGCTTCGATCGCCGGGAAGCGCTTACGCTTACTCCTGCAGCAACATTCCAAACGCCTGAGGTAGCTTTTACATTAGGTAGTGACAACTTGGATAAAGTAGCAAACAATTTACACCATTATCAACGTGAATATGTAATTCCCGGGATACAAACCAATACACCTTTGCTTGTAGAATACAACACATGGTTTGCCGCACCTAATAAGGTATATGTAAATGAAATAAAAAGATTGGTAGACAGCGCAGCCGCATTAGGCTGCGAAGCATTTGTGTTGGATGCCGGCTGGTATAATGAGCAGGAAAAAGACTGGTCTGCCGAACTAGGCAACTGGTACCCAACCAAAAGCAGCTTTCCAAACGGTTTGGAAGAACTGGTAAACTATGTGCATCAAAATAATATGCTTTTTGGGTTATGGGTAGAAATAGAAAGTGTAGGCCGCCAGTCAAATCTGGTAAATGACCATCCAGACTGGTTTTTGCAAAATGAGGGCAAGCCGGTATTTACGAGTAACCGCTATCATTTAAATTTTGCGAATGACAGTGTCCGCAACTGGGCACTTCAAACCATTAGCCGATTGGTTAATAATTATGATTTAAAGTGGATAAAAATTGATTACAATAATTCTGTTGGTGAAGCATTTGATAAACAATACAATGGTATTGCGCTTTATGAACATATTCAGGGATACTTTAAACTACTTGATACTATCCATCAGCTTTTTCCGTCTTTAATTGTTGAGAACTGTGCCAGTGGTGGACTGCGAACCGATCTAGGTACATTGAAACATACCAACACAGCCTGGCTTTCAGACATTACTTACCCACAAAATGCACCCCAGCTTGTTTGGGGCGCCACGCTGGAGCTTACACCCGGTATTAATAACTATTGGATGACCGGCGATACTGTGCATCAGGATATCTGGTTTTGCAAGGATGAACCCCGGCATCCTGAGTGGTGGAATTATATGTTTAGGTTAGCCATGACCGGGCAGTTTGGAATATCGAGCAGATTGGAGCGCTGGAGCGCAGCATTAATGGATACGGCAAAACAAAATATAAGGTTATACAAGCGCATCCGTACGGTGGTGCAAGGTGCCGATGTATATCATCTTACTCCTATGCCTGACCACGATAAGCCAATGGGAAGCATGGCTATCCAATATCAGAATAAAAACAAAAACCTGTTGATGGCTTACCGTTTGGAAAATGGAAAGAATAAAGAAAATTACAAGCTCCACAACTTGGATGCAAACCACTTATATACAATTAATATTGAGGGCAAACAGGAAAGACAAATAAAAGGTAGTGAGTTGATGAATACTGGAATTGATGTAAATTTAAATTATGATTTTAGCGCTGCCGTTATTGAGATTGATGAAGTAAAATAAGGTTGACTTCAACATAGTTTTATATAAAAGTAGCTTCTTGAATTCTTCTTCTAAAGAACACATCAATAAGTAGCTCTCCCACTGGAAATGTCATAAATAAAGCCGGTAGAGAACTGCTTTCATCCGATACAATAAAGCAGACAAATGTGGTACACACTGGCAAGAAGTAACTATCTTACTGAGCCCAATAAAGAAGACTATATTAGTAATTTATTTTGCTACTCTAACAGAAGTCAGCCAATGGTACCAGTTAAACGTTAGCTATCTCCCTTCCTGCCTCTGCCAGCAGACAGGCTGTATGTATAGAGATAGTAAACCACACCTTCATTCTTAGCAAAGCCATACTAAAGGCAAGAATCCTTCGATTATCCTCCGCACATCTTACGTCCATCCTTCGTTCATCTTACATCTATTTAAGTATAACGGGGGTAAAAAACAGGTGTAAACTGTAGTCTTTGGCAGCCGGAAATACTGCAGAGTGCATATGAACATCGCTTCTATCCTATACTTTTCATTAAATAGTTACTGATGTGAGCATCGCTGTACCCTGCAGGTGCAAAGAGGTATTCAAGGCAGTAAGATAGCAGAACCTTAGCAGCTTAGCCTTATCATATAAAATCCATATCCACCATAAAACTGCATTGGTAGACTTATTTAGTTGACAGTGTATTTAATAATGTAATTTTTATTCTTATGTTTTTAAAACAATCTTTTACATCCGTTTGTACCAAATTGCCTTTTTAAGTAAAAAAAACATATAAATTGCTATTGAAACGATTTTAAAAACTGCCGTATGAGACCCCAATTACACAAATTACCATTGGTAAAGGATTCTTCTTTTTTATACAACAACTGGCATTGCGACTACTTTGATAAACCATGGCATTTTCATGAAGGATATGAACTAGTAATGATTGAAAAAAGCCGGGGAACAAAATTTATAGGTGATAAAGTAACCGATTTTGAAGAAGGAGATCTAATGCTAATAGGACCAAAGATTCCACATTTCTTTCGCAACAACGCAGAGTATTACAAAAAGAACGGTAAGCTGGAAGCAAGCTCTATTTTCATCCATTTTACCCAGGATTGCCTTGGCAAAAACTTTTTTGATTTGCCCGAAATGAAAATGGTGCAAAAGTTATTGGAAAAATCGCAGTATGCCCTTGAAATTCATGGTGTGGTAAAGCCTTATGTTATGGAGAAGTTGAAACATATGTGTACACAAGGTCCTCCGAAGCGACTAGTAAGCTTACTGGATATACTGGTGAATATTTCAGAAAGCCATGAAGTAATTCCTGTTTTATCTTCGCCCTTCAAAGAAAGTAACTATGCCACTGTGGACAATTGCAAAGACACCGACCGCGTGCATATTATTCTGGAATACATTGCCAATAATTTTCACCGGGAAATATATGTAAATGAAATAGCTGCCAAGCTGCATATGTGCAATGCTTCTTTTTCAAGATACTTTAAACATCATACCCGTAAAACATTTTCGGATTATGTGACCGAATTGCGGATAAGCCACGCTTGTAAATTGTTGATGATGGATGATCAGAGTATTGCTCAAATCAGTTTTGACAGCGGCTTTGAAAACCTGTCTAATTTTTATAAGCATTTCCGGCGTATTACCGGTGTTATTCCCAAAGAATACAGAAAACGTTTTTTGCAGGCTTCAGATTGAAGCTATTAATAAAAATAAATTATCAAGAATATCAATTGGCAAATACTTCTGCTAATAGTTTCAGCTCTTTCGTTAAGTAGTTCGAATTATGTATTGTAAGATGCACTTATCGGGCTTTGTCGCATCTATAAAAATGATGCACCAACGTAATGTAAAATCGTCTGCCCAGGTGTTGCTTTACCTGGGCTATTCGGTCTTCCACAACTTGCCATTGATTGGGGCTGCCCGGATCATTTCCGTTACCAAGGGATTGAACACCTTCCATTGAATTAATTACAACCAGGTCTCCTGGCTGGAAATTCCGCTGTCAGGAATCACCCTATTCCGCTAAGCATTGATCAGGAAAGGACTTAATAATCAACCATTTTACTGGTTAACCATCAATGGAATTCAGTGATCAAGTCGGACGGAATCTCCACTATCCATTTAATGTTATCTGGTAAGGTGAAGAAAAAATTAAAGCTGGTATTTAACAAAGAGTACAGGTATTACTATCTTCGACGGGAGTTTGGAAAGTAATTATCAATCTGAACCAGCATTAGGTTGCAACGCAGCACTTTAGTATGTTATTCAGAAATCTGGTGTATGCCGGTATTACCAGAGCCAGGAAGTTAGCTGTATTTATGGGTACCAGAAAAGTATTAACAATGGCAGTAATCAAAAAAAATACCGCTATCCGGCAGACCACCCTGAAATTCTTATTGGAGCAATATATAGCATAGTAGTGCTCCACAATACATGAACTGAAGAAATGTATAAAATTCCTTATTATTTTTCAGGTACTAGAAAGAGATATAATACATTTGATACTGAAATCTTGCCATATGAATAACATACAATTATCAGCCTCCCAAAAGGAGCAGTTTAACGCAGATGGTTACTTAATTATCCGTAATTTCCTTGATGCTGAAGAAGTATCCTTGCTGTATGATTATGCAACCAAGGATGACGCACTCCTTAGTAATGCCTGGGACTTCAATGATCAATCCGGAAAGAGTACCAGACTAACACTATGGTTCACTCCCGGAGATGATAGTTTTGGATTACTTGTTAGAAGCAAAAGCATGGTAAGTGCTGTACAGGCTTTGTTGGGAGAAGGCGAGGTTTGTCATTTCCATTCAAAACTGATGCAGAAAGAACCTAAAGTTGGTGGCGCGTGGGAATGGCATCAGGATTATGGCTACTGGTATAAAAATGGTTTTCTCTATCCCGATGCGCTCATAAGTGTAATGCTTGCACTTACGCAGGCAACAAGAGAAAACGGCTGCTTGCAGGTATTGAAAGGCTCGCACAAGATGGGAAGGTTTGAACATAATTTTGTTGGCGAGCAACAAGGTGCAGATATGCCTTTTGTGGAAGAAGCATTAAAAAGATGCGAGCGGGTTTATGTAGAATTGAATCCTGGCGATGTGCTTTTCTTCCATAGCAACATCCTGCACATGTCCGAAGGTAATTTATCTGACAAGCCGCGCTGGTCATTTATTTCTGCTTATAATTTAAGTTACAATGTGCCGTTCCGTGAGAAAAGTACTTCCTGTATCACTCCGCTCCAGACAGTGCCTGATGAAGCGATCCTAGCCACTGGTGCTGCAGCCTTATCAGCACCGGCTGATTTTCTCAGAAAAGAAAATGAGATAACACTTAATATTAAGTAGAATACAAGTTTCTAATACCATAACAACTCTTCTGTAACCGGCTTTTGTACATATGGCATCTTCGCTGTGCCACTCACTTGTACGTTCAATTTATATAGAGCTACGAGCTTTTGTTTATGAGCAATATTCGTAGCTCATAACTCATGGCTTTCTATTGTACAGGAGTGCAACACAATAGAAGCTGCATAGCAGCAATAAAGGCTGAATTATAATACTGATAAACCCATGGATCAAACAAATACAATGGCAGCCATTCAATTAGATTATTTACCACGTATGCCTCAGGATAAATCAATGCCAATTGGTTGCATAGGATCAGGATTTATTATGGCTGATTGCCATCTTGTAGCTTACCGGCAATCAGGTTTTAATCCGGTTGCTATTGCTTCGCGCAACAGGGTAAACAGCCAGTCTGTAGCAGACCGGCATAACATAGGCAAGGTGTATGACACATACCAGGAATTACTTGCTGATGATTCCATTCATATCATAGACATTGCTGTTCCGCCGCAATTAGAATTAGAGGTTATTCGGCAAGCAGTTAAACATGCAGATCACATAAAAGGAATACTTGCACAAAAACCTTTAGGAATAAATTATGCACAGGCTAAAGAGATTGTAACACTATGCGCTGATGCGGGTATTACACTTGGTGTAAACCAGAATATGCGATATGACCAATCAGTGAGAGCATGCAAATCTGTATTGGACCAAGGGCTATTAGGAAAGCCCGTTTTTGCTTCGGTAGATATGCGCGCCATTCCACATTGGACGCCATGGCAGGAAGAGTTGGGATATGCTACGCTTCGCACCATGAGCATTCATCACCTTGATACTTTTCGTTATTGGTTTGGAGATCCTGTACGGGTATATTGCAGTGTAACGGAAGATCCGCGTACTGCAAAAAAGTTTAAACATGAAGATGGAGTTTCCCTTTATATACTGGAATATGAAAATGGTTTACGTACATCTGCATGGGATGATGTTTGGTCGGGACCAGTGCGTGAAGGAAGTGAAGGAGATATTTATATAAACTGGCGCATAGAAGGAAAAGAAGGTGTTGCAAAAGGAACCATTGGCTGGCCTTTTTATCCAACACCCACACCGAGCACACTTGACTTTGCGAGTATTACACATCCGGGCAAATGGTTTCAGCCACGGTGGAACGAGGTTTGGTTTCCTGATGCTTTTGCAGGACCCATGGCGCAACTGTTGTGTGCAGTGGAAGAAAAAACGGAACCAGAGATAAGCGGGAAAGATAACTTAAAAACCATGGCACTCGTAGAAGCCTGTTATCATTCTTACCGCGAACACAGAGCTATTGAGATAGAAGAAATCTTAGCGCATTAATAGTACTCGTCCTTTTTATTTAATCATTTTTAAACTCTACAAAACATGATACAGGTTGGCATCTTCACTGGTTACTTTCCTTATAGCTTAGAGGAAACAGCTAAACGCATTCGCGACATTGGTTTTAATACTGTTCAGCTCGACGTTAGTTTTAAAGACATGGATCTTGCTACAGACCAGATCAATACACAAAAGTGCCATACCATACGTGATACTTTCAGGCGTTATAACCTACCCATTTCCTGTATTTCGGGTTATACAAACCTGGTACATCCGGATCCTGCAAAACGTAAAACGAATTTAGACCACCTTAAACAGATAATAAGATTTGCACGTGAATTAGGCAGCCCTTATGTTATCAGTGAGTCAGGTACATTTGATCCTGATAGCGACTGGGTGCATCATCCAAAAAATAAGACCGAAGAAGGTTATGAGGATTGCCGGAATGTTATAGCTGAACTTGTTGATTTTGCACGTGAACATGGAGTAACATTCCTTGTTGAAACGTATGTAAACAATGTAATTGGCTCCATAGAAGAAACCCTGCGTTTATTTGCAGACATTGATGATCCGCATTTAGGATTGCTGATGGACCCTACCAATTATTTTGAAGAGCATAATATTGACCAGATGAATAAAACCCTGAACCAGATATTTAATGCTTTGTCACACAAAATAAAAATAGCTCATGCTAAAGATGTAAAACGGGCTTCATCAGCACAAGGCGTTCAAATGGCAGATATTGATGCGAGTGAAGCACATGCTTTGCGGGGTGTAGGCTCTATTGAATTGCCGGCTCCTGGTTTGGGATCACTTAACTATGACCTGTATCTGAAACGCCTGTCTCAACATCATCCGAATATTCCAATCATAATAGAACATCTCGATGAAAGTGATGTGCCCCGTGCAAAACAGTTTCTGGATGAAAAGTTAAGGGCGAACGGAGTTTAAATAATCAGGTAGTGCATTGGAGGTTCGAATATTTTGGCATTTATCAGACACTTACTTATTCGATGGTCAAATAGCATAATTATAACAAAGGTTTGCTTAGGTACTTTCTGGTGTTCCGGGAACTTTATGAATGTGCTGACCGACAAATCTACATGTAAGCTTTAATCAAATGGGAAGCATAGGTTTAAAGCTATAAATGAAGAGATAGAAATAGCGGGAGTGTTGAATGTGCCTGCAAACCCTTTTATTATAGATCCGGTTTGCAGAATGCTGATAGTGGATTAAATCATGCAATGCAATATTGGTAAAGAATTGATCTTTTCTTCATCGATGGATGCGAAAGAATTGATCTTTTCTTCATCGATGGATGTGAAAGAATTGAATCTACTCCTATCCACGTATAGCTGCAGCGTATTACTACACGGTACGGTATATATCTATTGCTTTTTACTTCCCTATGGCTTTGTAGATAGTATGGGTTGGTTCAGCGGCAAAAAAACTACAGTTCCTTCACAATTGCCAATGATTTTTTTACATGCTCATCAGGCGCTATATGATCGGTTTCTGATGAAAAGACAGCTGCAATTTTGTGATTTTTATCAATAACGAATGTTGTCCGTGGGATGAAGCCGTGCGTAACCTGATCGCCACGTACATCTTTAACCCCAGGTTGTGGAGGTTTCAACGTCAGGCCATAAGTTGCTGCAATTTCACCTCCGGGGTCAGAAGCCACCGGGAATTTTCCTGCACAGTACTCCGGATTAGATGAGAACGACTTCAATCGCTCAATATCATCTGCTGATACACCGATAATGGTGGCTCCTGCTGCCGTAAATGTGTCCTTGAGTTCGGCGAAAGTATGTGCTTCCAAATCGCAGCCTCCTGTGTAAGCAGAAGGGTAGAAATATACTACCACCGGACCGCTGGCAAGGGCTTTTTCTAATGAAAAATCGAACTCATTGCCCGACAGGCTGGCTTTTGCGGTGAACATGGGTGCTGCCGAACCCTTTGACAATATCATCGATTGGGCAAAACTACACTGGGTAATGAAGAGCAAAAAACCGAAAATCAAAAGGAAGGAGAGCTGATTTCTCTTTGACATAGCGAATTGTTTTTTACAAATAACTCTCAAACTTACGAAAAGTTGGGGATAAATCAGCCCGGCCGTTTGCCCATTGTAATGTAGCATTGGGAGCATTGCCAGGCTAAGTTGTATGAAAAAGGGGTAGATGAGTTTGGATTCCTAACACATTACCTTGGATAACGCTTTCTGCTTGCCATGCTTCTATACCTGCCCTTAAGCTGAAGGTGATAACACCATGCAACAGCACAGCAGCAACACCAACAGCGGCAAAAGGTTATCTTGCAATTTTTACAGGTGTCCAATTCTCAGGAGCTACGAGTTTTGATAGCGGTCCTTATGAAGCTGAATTAATTCTTTTAAATTCTTGTAATTGAGTCTACTTTCTGGCGTCTGTAGTGTTAACAAGATTGTCTAAAAGGGTGCTCAACCTTTTCAAATCAGCAGGACTACCGTATTAAATGAACACTATCTTTTTACTACTCGTGTCTTTTTTACAATTAAGGCAATAGGTAGAACCCTGGTAAGCAATGTTCTGAAGTTGAGAACTTTTATAGCCTGCTTTAAAAGTGTCTATCGAAAACACTCTGTCCATACTATTGCGAAGAGTGTCGTAATGAGCCTTTGTAATATTTAGGCTTACTCATCATGTTTTCATGTAACATAAGCTAGAAGTGTCCCGTTTTGTCAACATGCACAGCGCAGCTATTACTTGCTCTCATACTGTTGCATCAATGTATCTAAATAACCTTTCTTAATAGCTCTTTCTGACAGGTAGTTAAAAAAAGGTTCCGCTATTTTTTGAAAGCCAATCATTCGTGAATCATTTAAGCGAACAAATAAGGCAAGGTCAGACAGCTTTTTAGGTGTTCCTGCTTTCGTTGCCAATCCGTCTGCTTCCATCCCTTTTAAAATCAGCAAGGCATTTTCAAAATCGGTATTCCCTGGCTTTATGATTGTTCTGATAATGCATTCCTCTTTGTAAACATTATTATAATAGTGCTTCTCGTAAGGTTTTATCGTCAATGTATCGCCTTGTTTTACATGGTGAATCTCTTTGCCCTTTCCAATTTCCAACCTGCCCTTCAGGATTTCGAATGATTCTGTAAAAAGAGTATGATAGTGCCAGGGTGTTTTGTTGCCAGGCAGTATATTCAACTCGATGATGGTATCTCCTCCATTCTTTGCAGTTTGTATAACATTGATAAAACCCTTAGATACAGTAACTGCTTTTTGTACCGGTTTAGCCAGTAATAAAACAAGACCGGCGACAATGCAAATGATGACTGCAATAATATGTGGTATAGCTTGTGGCAGGGAGTTGTAATCTTTACTCATTACAATCAGCATATCTCCAAAAGGAATGATGGCAGCAGTCAGCAGCGCAACACCCAGCGCTTTCCGCTGGTTTAACAATACCAGAGCACAAACGAGCAAGCCTGAAAACAGGTCCCTCACTCCTTTTATATAGTGAAACGAAAAGTCGTTGCCGGTCTGCAAACGAATGCCATAAGCAGCCTCTGCCAGCTGAGGCGATATCAGAAATCTGCCGCCGATAAAAAGCATTCCCAGACCCGTTAGAAAAACAATGATGTACGAAATTTTTATTGCCATATACTTTGTGTTTAACAGCAACAAAATTCGCACAGCGCTTTCCGGCGTTCGTGCACCTGGGTTAATAAACTATTTGTGCAGTAAATACTTTTTTCGGATACGGCTTAGCGACTGTGGCTTTACCCCAACAAAAGAGGCAATGTAATATTGTGGAATCCTTTGTTGCAAATCAAGGTGTTCTGAAATAAATTTCTGATAGCGAAGATCCGCCGGGTCTGTATAAAATGAATTCAGTTCCTGTAAGGTCTTTATAAACACCTGTTCTATTACCAGCCTGCCAAAGCGGTCTCCGTTTTTTAGGTTCCTGTAAAATGTTTGCAGGTCATTATAAGAGATAACCAGCATGATGCAATCTTCAAGTGCCTGTATATTTTGTTTGGATGGCTGCTGAGGCACAAAGCTTTCATAGTTGCAGACAAACTCATTTTCCTGTGAGAAATAATAGGTTTTATCTTCTCCCTCATCGTTGATATAATAACGCACCAAGCCACTGCAAATGAATCCCACCTGTTTACATACATCGCCTTCAGACAGGAAGAAACTTCCCTTTTTATATACCTTTTCTGTAAACAGCATGGCGATCAGCTCGCATTCTGTCTCGCTTACATCTATAGTTTGTCTAATGATTGCTAGTAAACTATCTATCATGAAGATTGTTCTGCTATCGTCGCTAACGTTTGAATATACGAAGTTTTTACCTCTGCTAAATATCCACTCAAATATATTACTCTTTATAAATTATAGTCCAATCAGCTTCGTTTAAAGTGTCTCAAAAGCTCATTCGCTTGTTTATGGTAATTTCTGATACTCCAAAAACGCAAACATTACAATCCCAACTTACTTGACGGGTTTACACTGATGGTCTCAGTTACTATTATCTCGTTCTTCCAGACGCCCGCCTCACATATCCTACCCCAAACCTACCCTTCACGCCATCTATCGCCTGGTACAGCTTAATCATCTCCTGCTTATCATCAAATATCCTTTATTGAGCCTTTCATTTATGTCGGGCATCTTACAACTTACCCGAAAAAAGAGGGTGTCTCATAGATAGCACACTTGAATGTCAGCAGACAGGAATGAGCATGGATGGAGCTCCCATCTCTAAAAGGAGTATAGGGCAGATATGGAGGAGATTCGGTATAAGTTCAGTATAACTTCGTTACATTGTCAACTTAATAAATTCAGATCTATGCCATACATCAAAGTATAATTAAACGTTGATTAAGCTACTACTCAGAGATGCCTCCTGTGTCGGTATGACTAAGCTTAAGTTTACTTGTAGAATTTGACTGAGTCATTATTCAAATACCTTTATTTGTTCCTGCGTACAACTTCGACTTATTTACTTGATAGTATACTAATGTTGTAATACCATTTGCTTAGTATCAATCAATTTTCCGTTTACAAATAAAGAATATTGATAAGTACCATTGGCAAGAGCAGATGCCGCTACTTTCACACTCCCATTGCCTCTGCCCGACACATTTATTTCTTTAAGCTTTTTACCCAGTTTATCAGTAATAATAATCTTTGCTGATGAATATTGTTGCGGTAAGGTGTAGTTGATGGTTGTTCCATTTGTAAATGGATTGGGAATGTTTTGTGCAAGTGAGGCGCCTGAAATAGCTATAGCAGGTTGAAGGTCTATGGATGGTTGTAGATCGTTACCTGCAGATGACTGGCTGCATGGGTTGCATTTTTCAAAGTGCTGCTGAAGTGTTTGCACCATAGACAGAAGGGCATCAATTTTTTTGTCCTGTTCTTTATTCTCTTTGTCCTGCGCTTCAATCTTCTTAGCTTGTTCTTCAATCTTCGCATCTTTATCCTCATTCATTTTACTTAATTCCTGCACTGCCTTTACTAATGGCGCCACAAAATCGCTATAGCGCAAACCATATAAGCCATCAGCTGTTTTAGGTTTATCAACACCGCTGAAGTTATAATGTAATTTGTTGGCTGCGGCTTCCACCTCCTGAGCTATAAAACCATTGTGTATCATCCTGGAGGCTTCGTCTGCTGCAGGCTGCATCTCTTTGTTCATTTTCTCGTAGGCAGTATCATGCTTGCTGTTTCTATGCACGTAGGTATTCAGTCCATTAATGTCAACAGTATAAGTGATTGGTTTGAGGCTGTTGATAAATGCCAGCCCTTGTACATCTTCCCTGATATTTCTCTTGTACCTGCCGTCACTGAAAGTTGTCCAGCCTACCTGCCCGCCAATTGAAGTTACATCGGGGTTACCAATGCGCACTTTATCAGATGCATCCACAAGGGCTTGATATCCTATCGCTGTCACGTTTGTTAAATTTCCTGAACCAACATCAGCACCATATCCCAGAGCAGTATTATTGATTCCGGTTGAATTGGATAGAAGCGCAGCGTTCCCGTATGCAGTATTATAGTTTCCGGTGGTATTTAAGAGAAGCGCAGCGTACCCGGTTGCAGTATTCTGGCTTCCGATTGTATTGGAGTTAAGTGCACCGTTCCCGTCTGCAGTATTCTGGCTCCCGGTTGTGTTGAAGAACAGTGCACCGTTACCTGTTGCATTATTAAAGTTTCCGGTGGTATTGAAGAAAAGTGCCTGATTTCCGTTTGCAGTATTAACGCTTCCGGTTGTATTGGAGTAAAGCGCCAGGTACCCGGTTGCAGTATTATTACCTCCGGTTGTATTGGATAAAAGTGCACCGTTCCCAATTGCAGTATTACTGGTTCCGGTTGTATTGGAGACAAGCGCCTGAAAACCGGATGCAGTATTGGATGAAATATTTCCACTACCCGTTCCGACAGTTAAGCCATTGATTAAAGCATCCCCACCTCTAACATCAAGTTTTGCTGCCGGAGAAGTGGTGCCGATGCCTACTCTTCCACCATTAAAAATCCCATTTCCGGTGATGCGAAATGATACCAATTGATCAGATGCTGATTGATTCTGTATGTATCTAGTACTTCCTGCCGGAATATCTGTGGAAGCCAAAGTAGATCCTGCTGTTACTCTCCCTTTTGCGTCAACAGTTACTTTGGTGTAGGTGCCCGCGACTGCTCCGCTGTTTGCAAGGGTTAGGGCTCCTGTATTATCAATGGTTGCATCACCGGTAATGGTTTGCAATACGGGAGTAAAGGGCGATGAGCCTGTAACATATACTTGTCCTGCTGCTGTGCCCTTGGCTAATGCAATGGTGGTACCGCTAATATTTATGCCGGTACCGGCAGAATAGGTAGTGCCGTTATCAGTGGCAGGTTGCCATTGTGCAAGAGCTGAATTATATTTCAGCACCTGTCCGTTCACAGGTGCAGTACCGGAAATGGCTACCCCTCTGAGTTTAACTACACCGGGGTTGGGATAAGTGCCACTGAGGTCTCCCCCGGCAGTGGGTGAGAATGCGGTCGTCTGAACACTGCCGTCACTGAAATGGAGGTTAGATAAATACAGGTTTCTGTAGAGTAGGGAGGAGGAACCCAGATCAATGGCATTGTTAGCAGCAGGAAGCAAACTGACATTTAATGCAGTTAGAGATTTTAAATTGGACAAAGCCGTATTCACCCCTACAGTAGTCCATGATGTTCCGCTGTAATAATAAAAGCCGGGAGTATTATTGGTTTGAAAGATCATCAGCCCGGTTGCAGGAGCGGCGATGGCATCCCGCTGGGCTTTGGTCATTCTCGAAATAAGTAAGCCCTTGGTAGTTGACCTTAATTCCAGAAAAGAGGACGCATTGGGGGTGGTGGTGCCAATGCCGGCACTGCCACTGGAAGGAAAGGTGTTCTGACCGGAAGCAAACCGGGGAAGTATGATACCCATTACCATACTGAGTAAAAGAGTAAGGAGTTGTTTTTTCATAAAAACAGGTTTGATATTATTGTTTAAAATTCCTGGCGGTATGAAGAGTGATTACTGATATAGCGAACAGGACCTATAGCTTACTGGTAGGCCCTGCAGTAATCAATATTTTTTTATTGTGAAGTATGGTATCATAGCTGCTGTTATAACATCAAATATCTTTTATTGAGCCTTGCACTTATGTCGGGTATCTTACATACTTACACGAAAAAGTCCGCTGTTTAGCGGACCTTTCTCTCATGTTTACACCTATATCAAACCTATGCATTGTTATATACTTTCAAAACCGTTTCTCTTAAAGGAGTGGCTACTCCATTTACTGCAAATTCTAATATCGCTGCTAATGCCGAAGGCTTTACCCAATTATCAGGATTAGCATCGGGCATGCTCTTGCGGTTTAATGCTGTATCTAATGTGCTGGGCACCACAACGGTTGTTACCACATTCTTTCCTTTAGCTTCCTCATTCATGTATTCCGCAAGCTTAAACAGCAATGATTTACTCAGTCCATACGCCACAAGCCCTTTACCTGCTGCGGCTTCCAACGAAGGCCTTGCACCAACAAAAACAATTCTTCCTTCATTATGCTGAAGCATGTGCTTAAATAACGGACGAGCCACATTATAGGCAGTATTGAAGTTTAATGACAATTGCTTATGGATATCTGCAATAGGTGTGGCTTCTATATTGCCCATGGCAAAGCCACCCACTAGTAGCAAAGCAGCATCTATTGTTTTATATTTATCAATAGTTTGTTGTATAAAAGAGCCTGTAGCTTCTTCGTTAGTTAGGTCCACTACAACTACTTCTATATTCTCATGTGCAGCAATATCATTTTTCATTGATTCTATAGCAACAGTTGCTATTACTTTATAACCTTTATCCAAAAAGTCTTTTGTAACAGCAGAGCCCAGATTGCCATTGGCTCCGGTGATGATGACAGTTTTGTTAGTCCCTTCTTCTGAAAGGGCAAGATTTGAATTCATATAATTGTGGTTTAATTCTGTTCTTGAAGTAAGATTCCTTTAACTGCTCATTAGTATAAGTTTCTCACCGAATATAGTTTTAACTTAATTAACTTCAATGCCCCTTAGTAGAACCAGCATAAATCAGTTCAATCATTATCACAAAGCTCTGCCCTCGTGTTCACCATCATCTTATACAAACTCGTATGTGTAATGAGGTACAATGTCTTGCCATCCTCATCACCCCAGGCTATGTTTGCAGGAGGTTCAGGTGTTACAATCTTGCATAATAGTTTTGCATCCGGAGAAAGTATCCAAACACCTCCAGAGGCAGAAACAAACTGGTTACCTTCTTATTTATCTTCATTCCATCCAATGCCTCATCATCTTCTGTAAAGTTCCAATTAAAGAAAACCTTTCCGTTTTTCAAGGTGCCATCCGGTCGCACTTCATACCCCATAATGTTTTAGTATGTGCACATTAACAATCAATGCAGTTGCTGCTAATACAAGGAAGGCAATGATGATTGCTTTGGAGAAGGACACTATCTTTTCATAATCGTTATTAATTTCTCCACAAAAAAACGATTGCTGAAAAGGCTTTGCTGTCGTGTGTTTTACAGTTTTGGGATAATAACCTAATGGACAATATAGGTTTATTCAATTCTTTTAGAGTACCCAAAAGCTTGCTTGAGAATATCTTGTAAAAAAGTTTTACAAATGGATTATTCAGGACTGAAACGCGTTGAAACTATATTATGTGCCTCATACAATCTGTTGCGCAGAGAATCACAATTCTATATTCCAGCCCATCGCTTTAGAAAACGAGCAGGAAAATTACGGTTCTCTCGCATCTGCTGGTTTTGCATCAATCTGAATCTCCATTAAAATAGCACCCTTAAATATCAGGATTTTTGGTCCTGATTAAAATGGTACTTATTTGTAGAAAATATCCAATTATCAGCAGATGCGATAGAGCCTTCTGGAATTACAATTGCTTGCTGGCGGCGGTGAATCCATTCGACAAAACAAGCTTTGATACCTGTGCATTCAGATAAAGATTCGTCACTTGCTCTCCTTTAATGTAGACAGGAAACTCACCACATCTCTGATCTCTTTTTTAGTAAGGATATATCTCATCTCAGGCATGCTTGAGGCAGCATTGGTCCTTTTCTCAATCTGATCTTTAGGCACAGCTATATTCTGCCGGTCACCGGCTTTCATTATAAGACTGTCTTTATTCTCAGTCTGCAGCACACCCGAAACCGTTTTTCCATCTTTCAGCTTAAGTGTAACAATTCCAAAGCCAGGTGCCAGCCGGGCACTTGGATTAATCAGTGCTTCGAGTATCTGAGGTCGTGTAATTCTTGATGCAACACCATACAGACGGGGACCAGCATTGCCACCCATATCATCATAGGAATGACAACGCATGCATTGAGCGGACTCATGGCGGAAGAAAATTCTTCTTCCATGCTCAGGATCACCGCCTAATAAGCATCCCGCATATGCGGCAGTTAAATCATTTCCTGAGCGTTCAGAACTAATCTGTTTATACCGGCTAATTAATTCAGGTGAACGTGTACTATCAATTGCATCAGCCAATTCAAGATAAATCTCCGGAGAGAGTTTTCCATTTTCCATTTGTTGCAACAAGCCTTGGAATACCTTTCCCGAGTTTTCAACCGGTAAGCTACCAAGCGTCAGCAGCGCTGCCTGTTTTTCTTCCGGCGTTTTTGTATTGATCACATCCGACAATAAAGACACCATCAGGTCTTTTGATATGTTCAACTTTCCGATAAGGTCTATACCAACAATCCGAACAGCTTTGTCTTTATCTGTAAGCGCCTGCTTAATAGCTTCACTTATATGCTCATCCTGCATGGAAGCTAAAGCTTTAAGCGCTTCTACCCGAACAGCAGCCTTTTGATCTTTTTTCAAAAGCGCCAGTAAAGATGGCGAAGCTTCTCTTATATTAAGTCTGTCAACTGCTTTAACAGCACTTACCCGTACACTTGAATCCTTATCGTTTAACAACCCCGTAAGCATACTACCAGCTTTGTTTTTCAAAGTAGCAGGATCTCTCTGGATAACGCCTCTGTATCGTCCGTCCACCCTGTCTACTACCGAGGGCTTCGACCAGGTGCTTAATGCGTCAATGGCTTCCGCCCGCATCTTTGCCGGGTTAACCGCTGCCGATGCATAACCAACAAGGTTCTGCATTGCTTCTGCACTACCTACCCTTAAGTTCGCATTGATGGCACGCCTTATCAGCGCCTCATTCGTAAACCTGGGACTCTTCAGTAAATTCCCCAAGGCCGGCAAAGCATCCTTGATGGAAAGATCGTCGTTGATGGCACGTGCAGCCTCCGTAACAATGTATTCATCAGCATCATTCAGGAAAGCGGCAACTCCGGGATGGCTCATCCTTCTGAGCGCTACCACCGCCGCAATACGAACCGCACGGGAGGGGTGGGTAGATAAGGCAATGATAGGATCGGCTTTTCCTATCCGTGCAAGGGCAAGGCTTCCGGCATGCCGTAAATAAGTATCTTCATCATTATTGGCTTTCAGCAACTCAATGATGGGATTAATGGCTGGTTCATATGCTATTCTACCCAAAGCTTCTGCAGCAAAAAAGCGGGCACGGCTAAATGTATCTTTTAATAAAGGAATCAACTGGTCACCGGCTTTCTTATAGCGAACATCTCCCAGCCACTTGGCAGCCTGCGCGCGGATCTCCGGATCGTTATCCCGTAATAAAGGCAGTAATAAATCTCCATACTTTTCCTCCTGCCGGGTTAACTGGCTAATGCCCCAGATGGCATGAACTCTTGCCAACTGGTTAGTTGTTTGCCCCAGGGCTTTCTGAAATACGGCTGCGCCAGCTGAACCGCGTTTCACCAGTTCAAATTGTGCTTTAAGCCTGACCCGCATGTCCTCATTATTCAATAAGGCGCTCAGATCTTCCTCCTTACGTTTACTGAAGTCAGCAGCTAATAAGGATTTAGTTTGCTGCCGTTGGTTCAATGCAGCTCCGCTATTATCATCCATCTTCCAGATGCGGCCATAGCCTTTTGTGCCCCATCCGTCAATCCAGTCCGCTACATACAATGCGCCGTCCGGACCAAAATCAAGACCCGTAGGCAAAATACCACCAAGGATTTTCTTGTTTTCTCCCAACTCAAAAGTGGCTCCCTTAGGATTTAATTTAAAACCATAGACACCAGATTGGGCCGGGTTGCCCACAAACTCAGCAACAAAAAAGGTATTTTTATATGCAGGGCTTAAAGCAGTACCCGGGTTGTACACGAAGCCGGCTGGGCCACTAACATAGTTGGCAATACAGGGCGTTATATAAGCAGCCTGACCCTCAAACCGTGGCAGGTACATTTTTTCATCCATCCA
>Ga0115856_100263_pt1 | contig 19193 bp, 8 predicted proteins | sample InSIn4gowninarea_FD_83870 | JGI IMG/M metagenome (GOLD analysis project Ga0115856, IMG submission 83870)
TTAATAAAACTCAAAACTATCTGTAATTGTTGGAAAAAAGCAGGATTCGTCATTAATGAAACAGCTGAAGAAATTTAGCAGCTTCAAGAAGAAGCACATTAGAAGAAGAGTTAATCTGTTAAAAGTTACACACAACTTTACTTCATTAAGAAAACAAGTAGAAAAATATCTAGCGTTTCTGTGGAAGAATACATAAATGTAGTGTTCTTAGTGGTTAACGATACAGATATTATTGAAGTAATAAAGAATGAAAAAGATGATGAGGAGAAAAGTAAAAATGAAGGTTTGTCTTTATCAGAACATTTTCTAACCTGAGAGCAAGCGACGTAGTCAGTTGAAGCCGTGCAATGTTTCTCTCTAGTCTACCTAATGTACCACCCAATAATAAGCACCCCAATATCTGACCACCTTAGAATCTGTATGCACTATGCACATTACTTTATCTCTAAAACAGTAAGGAAAGCACACAAAAATATTTGATGTTTCAAAATGAATTCGAATTAACTGCATTTTGGTAAGTGATTTTATCATGCATTTGATAGTTTTGAGTTTTATTAACTTAAGAAAATTAATGGAATTGAAAATTAAATTATATAATTTATTAATATAATTTAATTTTAAATATATATTAAATTTAAATTATAAAATTTCATATAATAATATTATAATAAATTATATGAAATCCAATAATAATTATATTAATCCAAATATAATAATTTATCCAATTATTATATTTGGACAAATATAATAATTTTTTTAGATATAATAATTTTTATAGATATAACAATTTTTTAGATAAATTTCATATTATTCTTATATGAATGTTTTTATAATAAATATTTTCTCTATAATAATAATTACCAATTTAAAATAATACAACTTATCAGTTTAGATTGATAATAAATGATATATATTTTTTATATATCATTTTTGTAGATATGACTAACAACAGAAAGGAAATTTTAAAAAAATTAAAGGAAATTAGATGAATATATTTTGAAATAAAAATATTTCTATTAAGATTCATTTTAACGTTTGTAGCTATTTTAAGATTTCTTTAAATAAAATACGTTAAATTAATATTATTAGTACAATTAATATCTAATGTAACTGTTACAAAAACATCCTTCGTATAACATAACTGAAGATTTATAAAATAGAAAACTTAACTGTTTTCAAAGAGACAATGTGACCTTGTGAAAATATAAGGTATATAAGGCACCACTGTAATTTTGTCTTTAGACATTACAATTTTGAAATATACCTTGTTATTTTCTGTAGAACAGCCGGGTGGTGCCTCTGACGAGAAACTTGGTTGTTCTACTTATTTACATTTTATTTAAATATTTCAATTTCTTAAGCATATTTTTAGCTATTTTATTTGGTTTCAGGAATTTTACTAGTGTCTTTTTGTCTGCGAAGGTTTAGTTGGTCTTTATTTATCTTTTATATATATATATATATATAGACTAGAAAAACAAAGAAAACTGAGTTCAAATTTATGCAACCAGAACAAAGATAAACCGAAATTAAACAAAAGTGTTTATTCCTTAGCACGTCATCAGTAGCCCAACTAAGCAATAAACACAAAAAGGCGTTTCTTGTTTAGACCATAAGCTTTTGCTAAAAAACAGGTCTAATGGGCTAGACGCCTTCCTTTTTAATCAATAGAATGAACAATTAGAATTAAAATGCAAGTGAAAAATTAAAATAAAAGTGAAAAAATACCAGAAGATTTCTCGATCGCTCTCGCGTTGAAGTCAGATACGAACTGAACAGCAGTCCACTAGTAAAGAATCCGGTTGCTAAAACCAAGTAGAGAAACAAGTTTTTCGACCTTGAGACATGCCAAGTTCAAGGTCTCAAGAAAAGAAGAGGAGAAAATACCAGCGAAGCAGCTAAAATACAAATATTACTTGAACTTAAAATTATCTATTATATTTAAAACTAGATTTTTATTATAACCATACTTTAAGAGCTGTTCTTTTAATTTATTGAGCTGTAATTTTAAAACATTAGGAGAACATAATCTATTTATTCTAATAATTTGGCTTAAAATTATATTTTTAAACACTTGTTTATGTAGACAAGAGTTGAAACGTTGAAATTTTACAATTTCGAAATTAAATTCATTCCGTTTATCAAAGATATTAGTAATAATCTTATTATTATTATCAATTGATATATTTAGATCCAGAAAATTTACATTTCTCTCGCTATCATTACTTTTTATTAACTCTAGATAGCTAGGATAAATTGGCAATTCATTATTTTTATTACACACTGTTTTACTCAATATAATTACATCATCTATATATCTATACAAAATAGTCTTCTGATTTTTTATAAAACTTTTTTCATAGTTATGCAGAAACAGATTGGAAATCAAACTCGAACTACGGCCTCCCTGAGGAACTCCTTTAATTTGATTATAAACTAGATTATTTTGATATATATACGAATTTTTTGTAGTAAAGTTAAGCAAATTTCGAAATATATTTTGATCTATGTCCAATACCTGCCTACGTTCATTAAACAATTCCAGTATTACTTTATTTAAATCTTATATATATATATATATGGTTCCCACAATAACGTTATATGGGGATTTCATTGTATTTTCATATGACACTTTTCAAAAAAAAAAAACAACTGAGTTTTTTTAAACAAAATAAAGCAAAACGATAAATAATGAAGCTTAATTAGCAATCCCCTCCTAAAATTATGTCAAACCCCTAACAAAGTATGTTTACATTTGACAACTGATTAATATTAATTATTTATAAACATAATGTATTATTTTGTTTAGCCTGAACTTGATATCAAATTGCATTTTCTTAGATAGTTCCTGCTTTTTCTGATGCTCTCCACCTTAATTAGTACAAAGATATACACACACAAACATATATAAAGAACTACTTTGGACAGGTTGGAAAACACATGCCAGATTTCAATTTGATAAATATCCACAATGAAGGTATATAATCATTTATTTATTTAAAAATATTTCAATAAATATCTGGCAGTTCCCTAAGGAGAAGTAAAATTAATAAACTTAGGTAAGAGAAAGCAAATACTATTATTATGTAGTTAAATATACCAATATTTCCCCCCATTTTAATTTAACTTATGAACGTTTTAATTAAATTTTATCAAAATTAAAATATACCATTCACTTGATGTGGCTTTAACTTTGAGAGGATGTCAGGATGAATTTCAACTATCTCTTCCTTTGACTCTGGATCTATTTCTAAAACCATTTTTCTGGTAACTACATGCCCATCTTCCAACACATCTTCAATTTTATTGTACTGGTGATACAGTAATGAGACAATGAATTTTAAATATCAAAATTTCTCAAAACAAAATAAACTAATTAAAAAATCTAGATTTCATTAAAAGCAAATTAAAAGTTTCACTCAAATAGGATAGTTGTACAAATAAATTCTGTTTAAAAAATGTTCATACCAATTTTTGTCTTTCTTGAATCCTTCTCTTTCTTTCTTTTTCTTCTTCCTGAGCTTCTTTTGTTTCATCAGCTAATTTCTTTTCTGATATAATTTTTCGTATAGCTTTACGACTCTTTGCATCTGTACTTTTAAGCTATAGAATTTAAAACAAAATTTAATAGAAAACATGGAATCAAATGGATAGATATGTCATGAAACTGAACATCAATAACAAGTTACTACTTGAAAGCAAGGGGGGAGGGGACCTATTTTTAGCTAAAGCTTTAGAAAGAAAGAAATACAATATTAATAGTATTCTTGTGAAGAATAATTTAAATACCCCTTGTGAAGAATAAAAAAGATAAATTTAAATACTGTCTTACATTCCGCATCAATTTTGATAATAAATAAATATTACTCAATGCATACATATACATCAATATTTCGCTTCTAACAGTACTGAAGTATCAATAACAAATTTAAAAAATGTAAATGAAACCACTGAGAAAAAGGGACTTTGAAAAATATAAATTACAGCAGAACTTCAATTATCCAATCACATTTTGGTTCTAGCAAGTTAGTAGCAACAAGACTAGAATCACAAAATATTACAAAAACAAGAACAATATTACATTCAGCTCTAAACTATATCATTATTCGTAAGAACAAAATATTAAAACAATATACTTCTAACCACAGCACCATTTCTTATTTCTCATAAAAACAGATTCAATACGTTTAATATGAAAATAGGACATACTTTAAAATGGTACTAAAACCAAATCATTTTTGTTCATATACCCAGATTCTTATCAAGTAACTGATTTATCCATAAATTACAAATTACATTTTAATTCCCAGAAATCACACTTACATGATTAGATTTACAGCAGCAAAGTTAGATTTTTATAGCAAGATAAACCAACTGTTGCAGCAGAAAAAAAATTAATCTTGAAGTGTTAAGATATTTTTAAGGAGGGAAAACTTTTGAGTAGAAAAATGAATTCTTGTAGCATAACTAAAACTATTAACAACAAAAATAATTTAGGAAAGAATAAAAGCCTTTTTATTTTTGAAACTGAAAAAAAAAAATCTTTTCTCTTCTGCAACAACTCACAGATGGCATCACTTGGCTGAAATCATTGCCTGTCCATGGTTTTCACGCATACAGTTTGTCTACAAATACACTATATTTTTACATATCTCTGATTTGGGGCACGCAGACAATACCTCCCAACATCGGAGAACTTGACTTGAATTTTGACATTATTTCTGCAAAATAATATGATGAAATTATCCTATTTAATTTCATCTCCAATCACAATCAGTTTCATCTTTTATAAATCTAAAAATCCTTATAGGTGATAGTTTCTGCAATTATGTTGCTGCTTCGCCATTTGCATATACTAGTGACAACAGTTAATCTTATACAAGACAAACTGGTTATTTATCACATATTTTAAGGGAATAACTTAATATTCTGAAATAACACAATGAAAAATTGATAAAATTCAGATTTTAATCAAAAAGTGAGAAAACGGGGGAAATTGCCAAAATTACAAATTTTTTGGGAGATACCCAGAAAAACCCAGTACACCAAAGCAACTAAGCCATAGCCATAACAATAATATTTAATTCTACAAAAGGGGCAGTCATTTAAATGTTTCACTTGTAAAAATCAGGGGCTTCCCTGGGGGGGGGGGGGGGGGGGAAGAAAATTAGAAACTTTTTTTTTAACGGCCCGTAAAAGGGGATTTTTTTATTGGAGAAATAAATACAACACGGTTTCCCACCCATTCCCTTTTTTTTTTTAACTTTGCAACATTTTTTGGATTTTTTATTCTACGACGTTTTTTCGGTTTCTCTTTCTTTTTCCTTTTTTCATCATCAGAATTGCTTCCTTCCGATTTATTTGAACCATCTGATAATTTAATAGCATCATCATCATCTGATCGAATCAATTTTCTTTTGACAGGTTTCCTGAAATACAAATAAAAATAGAAAAAATTTGATAATTTCCCCCCTAAATTCCTAAAAATTGTTTTATTAATGAGTATTAATAGCACAATTTTTGAGAAATTAAGTTGTGATGATGATACAACACTAATGGAATTTCGACACTTTAAACATAAACATGGTAAAGGCTCAAAGAAAAAAGGACTTTACTTTTCACATAATGATGCCACCTCCTACCATTAAAAGAATTTAAAAAAACCTGTTTTTATAAAAAAAAAAATGACAAGAGAGAAATTGCTTAGATAGTAGTCTTGTCGTTGTTTACTGATGTTATTACAGGGACCACAGACAATTCTTTGTATTTCATTTTTTGTTTTAAAGTTTTCATCCCTCCCCCATATACATGTCTGAAATTTTTAATACAACTTTGCATCAGAGTCAAAAAAGCAGAACTCCACTTTTATATAAATATATGTATAGTTTCTTTATTACAAAATTTTACATATTAATTCTTATTTAGAACTGATTGTTTAAGATTTTGTATATTAAAGTTTGTAGCTTTTAAAACTTTTAGTTATGAAATTAAAAAATGCTATGTCATTTAAATTCACAGAAAATTTTAATTGCTACTGAGTAAAATACAATCATGGCTAAATATGGAAATACAGTTAAATTTCTATAAGATTGCATTTTCTAAAATAGTATAATAAAGAACTTTGAATGCTTATTTAAAAATAAAGCTTTCCAATAACGATATTTTGTTTTTGAAAATAATATAAAAATAATATAGGATGTAATAGATAGTTTATGAACTTAATAGTGCAATAAAAATAAAATTTCAATTTTCTAATCATGTTTTTTTTAATGTTATAAAATCAAATCAATTAAAAACTCAAAACACATTTGATAACTAATGCCAGTCACCATTACTTTTCAATATATCTTTTTTGTCTGTATAGTAAAACAAATTATTTAATTCAATTTATTATTTATAAAAATTTAGATTTTTTGTAATTACTTCATTCACATACTTAATATCATCAATTTAAAATATGACAATAGTAAAGCATCCATAATCTGGCACTACAGGCCTTTTCCTATCATTAATCGAAATTTCTTTTTTAAAGAAGCTTCATCAATTTCCAAAAAAATAACGTACAAATTGGCGAACTTCACATTCAACATTTGTTTTGCTTCATGTTCTTTTTCTTTTGATTTTTGCAGTATTTCTTTTCTTACAGCAAATCTGGCAATGCCTATTTTCCATCAATGCCATATTATATATGCCTTATTATATCACTTATGAATAGAACATGAAAAAATAAGATTAAAAAAAAAAGGTTAAAAATTTTTTAGAGAATGACAGTTTCATAATCATTACTACACAAGGTAACATAGTTTCAATTTTTCCATTTAATAAACTAAAATGAATTCTGAACCATAATTCAGAAATTAAAAAATTCACAAATATGATTTATCTGTTTTTCTTTAATGTTTTACCATAAAATTATTAAAAACACATAAAAACAGAATAAAATGTAATACATATTTTCCTAAAACTTTAACACTTTTAGCTGCATTCAATATGCATTTTTACAAGAAAAAATTTTCTGTGATCAATATTTTCATGGAAAATTATGTGTACTTTTAATAAACAATTTAAGCAAAAATACCATAAGTTTAAATTAGAATTAATAATTCAATTCTCATATTTTTTTCATATTTTAATTATTATGTGAATAGACAGTAAAAACAAGAAAAGAAAGTTTTAAAATGTACACATTGTTTTAACGTTTTAAGAAAAAATTAAAAAAACCACGCAAACACACACAGATATATAAATATATATACAGTGGAACCTGAATAATTCGAATTTTTTCTTAGTCCCTAGATTTTTATATTAAAATAATGTTAAAACATCTTAGATAATTGAAATATTTTGATTTATAGATTAGAATCATGTGCGACATATTAAATATTGCATCTAAAAAAGCAAAATTTTAAATATCTGACACTTTTAAAGTCATGAATAGTCACACAAACTAGTAAGAAAGTTTTTTAATGAAAAAATATAGCAGTATTCTCAGATAAAGATTTATGTTAAGTCTTTGATCACTGAGTTAAGTCTTTTTTGTTCATTCCTTTGTTTTGAAAGGATATATTCATTCATTCATGCCACGACATGCTCCTGCATCCACTTCCCTTTTGGGAGCATGCCCTGGAGTTTCATTGCAGGTCCACAGATTTTACATGCACATTTCCCGCCTGTACATGGGTATTTTAGAGGATATGCAGTTGGATTCGAACCTATGACCTACTGGATCATAGCTGCATGCTTTACCTCTGCGCCAGCTGGCACAAAAAAAAATTTATAACATGCAAATTAATATAGCCATATTTGTAAAATATAAAAATATGTTTTTGGAAGTCATGGTTCATTCCTTACAAAGCAGCAAAGAAAAGTCAAATTAACCATCTCAAATAATGAATGACAGAAAGCAATGAAAAATTGTGCTGTTTTTATGAATAAATGTTTAAGTTTGTGGGTAAAGAGTGATTTTAATATCGTGAGCTTATGTTATATTCACCAATGTAAAAATTAGGAAATTCAATAACTTTTGTTGCTACAACAATGTCAGTTTTGATTTCCTTAGATCAAATTGCAATTTGATGCTATTGTCTTAAACTGAACCTTTTAGTCTAGGTCTAGTTTAACCAGGATGGGGTATCTAGGAAAGCAAAAATGCATACAGCAAGGTATTAAGTAAGAGTCAGATGGCAAATACACATAAAGAATTAGTGCCTGAGGCACATTTCAAGAAAGTTTAGAATTTTTGGGTACACAGACATTGGTAACAAGTGTCTGTGTACCAGTTTTTGAGGAAAAGAATAAATTTTTCATAATAGTTATTGTGTTGTAAGAAAAAAAAATATTTTCCCTTTGAAAAACAGACATGCAACTATCTAAATTTTAATTTAGTTGATTCACAAAACTGAATCATTTTCTATATTAAATTTTAAAAGTTCAATGTGTCTACAACAATTTTGTTTATTTTACTATTCTGTTTTGCATGTAATTTTATAACTAAGAAACATATTTTAAGCAACTCCTTTTTGTGTGTTTTAATGTCAGAGAGAATGAGAGAGTGTGTGTGTAAGAGGGAAAAAGAGAAGTTGGCATGAAGAGATATAATTTTGCATTTATATTAAAAAAAATTAAAATAATTTAATTTTAGAAGAATATATATGGGAATAAATACTGGTACCATTTCAGTTGGCAGCTAAAATCTGTCCCATTAAACACACCATAAATATGATACCCAAGTCCAACTTGAGTTTTGAATGTGACAACTGGGAGACAAACTTGTTTAACTAAAGGTGTGTGTGTGTGTGGGGGGGGGGGTGCCCATTCACAGATTAAAAAATCACATGATTTCCTTTGTAGAGATTCCATTTAGCAAGTAAGTTTTTCAGTAGTTCAATGGGTAAAGATAGGTAGTTTCAATAAATTTTCAGTAGTGAAATATAAAAGTCAAAACAATTTAGGTCAAGTACATAAAATAAATATTTAATCCATAGCTTGATAAAATAAAAACAGCATTGAGTCAGCTGTTGAAAAAGATGACATTTATTTAATAGCAGTGATTTTTTTTTGTGGTGATTAAATGATAATATTAAATGATAAATCATTTATAGATTTTATAGACCAATACTTTAATTTTAATTGCCCAATATTTTTTGAAACAAGGGCTAATTGGCTAACAAGGACTGGGACCTACTATTTAAAGATGATTTATGGCTGATACATAAGCCATAAGTTTCCTAATAAATCCTTGCCAATAATACATGTTTTTGTAAGTCAGAACAATAACCACAACATTTTTTTTAAGTTTAAAGTTCAACATGTTCATTCATTCATTCATTCAATCATATTCTCTCTCTCTCTCTCACACACACACATTCTCTCTCTTAGAAGTTTTAACAATTCAAAGGCTTGTATTTAATATTAAAAAATAAAACTTCTAAGTGTGTAATTTTTTTAGAATGTTCTTCCTAAATTGTAAATTTTATTCAGGGATGTATTTGAAGTTCACAAGGTTTGTAGTGCTGTTGATTTACTTACAACATACACATATTGAAACCCAAAAATTAACAAAAAATACTTAATGCAAGATAGTTTCATTTTTAATGCAAATTCCATTCAATTAGACCTAAAATAAATAAAAATATGAATAATGAATGCTATATGGAACAGAATTTAATAAACAATTCAATAAAAATTTTCAAAATGCCAACAGGGCAAAACTATTGTATGCTCACACATTACTTTCACATTTGCATTCTAACTTCTTAAATTGCAAGTCATGTTCCCTCCCAACATAAAACTTAAATATGACCAGCAGGGATACCACTGTCCTAGGTTCCTACATTTCGTCCACATCTACAAGTTATCTTTGCAATCTAATTCTCAAAAAGCAAGGTGAGCTCCCTTCCGGAAATCAGCATAATATTTTCAAAATGGATGGCTACCAGTGGGTATGTTTTCCATGATTTAATTTGTGCACCCCTTTTTAGCCTTTACCTATTTGCATTTCAACAACTTACGAACACCTCTTCATGCCCACTTTGAACTTATGAGTCACTATAAAATATGAAAGTTGCATCAACAACAAATTTGGCTTGTGACAAATTGTGCATGCGATGAATCAACTTGACACTGTCTATGAGGGAAATGAAAACAAACAGCATTCTTTTATTTCAACTAATATTAAAAGTAGCAATGACAAATTCTCACTGAATGAAAAAGCAATAATTAATACAAATTCATTTTGTAGCTGTCCACAGAAAATTTTAAAAAACACATAATCTGTAATTTAAGATAATTTAAGTCAAGTTTTCAAGGCATCTGCAAGATGCCACTGAACAAAAAGAATTTTTTTGTACTTCTAAGGTCTACTTCGTAAACACCAGGTTCAATGCATTTTTATCAACCTTAAACTGAAAGTTTCAACAAATGTCAACTTCCAGCAGAGGTTAAAATGAAAGTGGGAAGTTTGTATAATGAAAGAAAAATAAACATCCTGACATTATATGAACCAATGGTTACATTTACTCAAATCATGTATGTATTTAAAGAATTACACTGATTAAAAATGATATCATCAAAATAATATTTATTTGTAAAACTGTACATAGAAAGCTTTTTACACATCACCTAAGCATTTGCAGTGTAAAATCTATTTTTCGCCATACAGGGGCCGACAACTCAAAATCTGTAACAAAACAAAACAGAAGAAAATTTATATAAATATATAATTACTTTTTTTTTTCAAAATTAATTTTTTTCTTATATATAAACTTTATTTCATTAAATTATGGCAACAATATATAATTTATATTTTTCAGATGACTATACACCAAATGTACAAAAATATATACATAACCAGTACAATCCCAAATAATAGCAAAAATATTTCACTAATAGGTAAAAATAATTTCAATTAAAATATGTATTGATACACTCAAGGAAAAAAATGATTCAAAAATGCAATGAAAGCATATAAGTAAATGAGTAAATGTGAAAAACGTTGATGATAATATTCAGAATGTAAATAAGCTAATTCTTATCTAAGAAGAAAACTATAGTTTGTTTTTCTCAAAATATATTTCGCTCCAACTAAGTTAGTATTTCTATAGCATGCTTTTCATCAAAAGCAATGAATTAATTTTTAACTGACTGGAGAAAAAAATATTGATGAAAGACGTTAACATAAAAATAAAATACATTAAAAATGTTATGCACAATTCCACACATAAATAGAAAATTACTGAACTCTATGTAAATATTAATGTTATAGTACCTGTTCTTTTAACTTCATTAATATTTTTATCTGTGTGTGAAGATGCACTGATTGAATTGGAAGTAGAATCAGGACCATATTTCTAAAAGAAATTTTCTAATATTGTAATTTCAAAGAGAAAAACATATATTTTGCATATAAAATAAGATTAAAAAATTAAAAATATTAAATTAATGCTGATTATACATCACAAGATATCTCTTTATTATTTTGCAATGTAAATTAGTTTGTCATATATACAGAAAAAAATCCAAATATAAGCTCATATAAATAGCAAACAAGCATAACACAGATAAAATACTTAGATTATAAACTATTGTTAATAACATTAGCATTAAGTTAGAATGAAACAAGAAAAGAAAACATAAAATTACATAAAAATGCTTGCCTAGTAGCTTGTTACAACTAAAAATAAAATATGTTAAAAGCATACAATAAAACAAATAATTTATAAATATAATATCCACCTTTTCTTTAAACAAATAAAAATAAATTTATCACATTAAAATACATTAGCAATAACAGATATCAAAATTAAAGAGAAAAATGTATGTATGACGAATTATAGATTGGTTTGGCTTGTTGCTGTATGGTCATTTTTTGCACAAGAGCTCTAATTAGATCATGACCTATTGTTTAAAGTGGATTTTGAACCACTGCAAACACCCAAGCCTTAGGCAGGAATTGAACCCACAAACTGCTGAATTGAAGACCACAGAGCTAATTATTGAGCAACAGTTATGATTTATAAAAGTTTATATACATATTTTACATTTCTTGGAGCATGTTTCCTCAAATTACTACAAAAATTAATTTACTCATATGAAGAAGATAGTGGGTTAGTGAAAAAATACCTGAAATTTTAGTGAGGAGGAGGGGGAAGGAATCACATTTCTTGCAGGCAAATTTTATTCACACACCCATTATGAAAATTATAAATTATGATAGACATATACAAAAAGTTGATATTTATGTAAATATCAATTTCTATTTTATGAAAATACATACATTTTTAAACTACTAAAATGTTCTTTTTAAGAAATATATGCAGAGAAAGTAAACATCAACGAAATGCGTCAACAGAAACCTATTATAGGGCAAAGGTGAAATCTCTATAGTGAAAATATAGAAATAAAAAAAAAATTATACACAATTCATAGAACCATCAATGGACATGCCGAAATTCCGAAAATAGACGTAAACTGAATATTTGTGCTTACATTCCACACAACCTTAGCCTATGAAGGCTGCAGTTTCATAAAAATTGGAGTTGCACTGTTGCAAGCACTTCTGTCAAATGTAAAAAACCAAAAACAAAATTAAATTTGACTGCTTCATGATATTACTTCCGATCAACTGCTAAAATTCATGAAAAAAGTTTAAATTTTGGTAAATCAGAAAATCTGGAATTCAAGTTTTGTAAATAGAAATAAAAGAATTTTTTTGAAACACCCAAAATCTGTAAAAAGGTAAGTAGATCCTTTGTGCTGGTGAATCCAAATCTGGAAAGCCAACGTAACAAAGCACAAATGTGAGCAAAAAAATGCGCAGACAGCTGTTTCGATACCACTTGGGGTAACGTCATCAGTGCAAGGAGCCAAAGACGACAAGAGTCAGACCCGGCCCTCACATTTGTGCTTTGTTACGTTGGCTTTCCAGATTTGGACCCAAAATCTGATTTTGGAAGGAAGAAAAACCACCAGAATTTTGGTATCATACCAGAATACAATCACCCGTGAGAAATGCTTAAAGATGCGTATGCACAAAAATTTCACATTCAAGAATGAGGTCCTGGATGTACAGTGGGACCCTGATTTGACGTTCATAATGGGACCAAAAAAACATATGCATAAAGCGTGAAATCGAAAAATTGGGGTTCAAACAGGGATGGCATTTAAATTGTATAATTAAGTCAACAAGGAAACACATGCATCCCTATTAAATGAAAGATATATTATGCATTTACATTTTTTATTCTCATGTAAAAAGCCCAACATTTTGATTGCTTGGCATTTTTCGCCTGAATTTTATACACCTCAGTCTGAAACTCCAACACAGTTTTCTGGGATTTTTTCTAGGATTCAAAATTGTGGAAAAAATCTAGCTTTTAAGATTTTTTCCACAATTTTGAATTTCACTTTTGGGAGAGAATGAAGGTACAACTACTACAATTTACTCTGTAACATCTTCACTCTCATCAGAAGTTTTCACTCTCATCAATGGCATTCCTTATTTTCATCATAAAGAACATGTTCTTCAAAATTGAAACCTAGTTTAGTGAAATTGAGCAAGATACATTCAAGGCAATTCAATGTATCTACAGTTTTATTAATTAAATCATTGGAAAATGGTTTGTTGCTCGCGTGTTAGATGAAACGACATTAAAGTTTTATTCTATCTCTGACTGGTGGAGATTTTTATTTTTAATCTCGTGTGGATAAAATTGATGTTAAATTTTTTCACCTGAAAAAATGCACAAATTAATGCGGAGTTTAGTTGTTTTTCTATATTTTTAATGCAAATTTCTGCTGCCCAATTTTGAATCTGGCAACAAGATTCTGGAACTCTTTGATGCCATGGAAATGGTTTTGCTTACAACAGTAAAAGCGAACAATAATAAAAATCAATGTAAAGTTTAGCTGTTTTTCTACATTTTTCATAAAAAAATAAACAAAAAAGTTTTTTGCAGGTTACAGTTGCAAACATCATTTTCCAATGGTTAAAATGGAATACCAGCACCAAGACCGTTCCAAATTTTATTTATTTTAATGCATATGATTCCCGTAAAACCGGCTTCTTGAAAGGCCTGAGAATTGAGCTTGAATTTGTCAATCCAACTGTTTGACGCTTTGTTCTATATTCATTCAAAAGAATGGCAATTTCTAAAGCTTTTCTCCTCATGGTGAATTCATTAATTGGGAAATTCGATGAGTGGGCATGTTTAAACCAAGTCAATACTCTCCCTAGTTTGTGTGTTTTACGGTAAAGTTTTCTTCATCTTTAATACATAAGTTTTCACTTTCAATACATTTTCTTGCTTCAATACTGTGTGTAATGTTGAATTCAATAAGCCAAGACATGTTGCTTGTCATTATCTGAGCCTGAAAGTGTTTTAATTTATTCAATTATTTGTTCTTTTCTGATATTAAAAATAATTTATACTTAGATGATATGATTACTGATACTAAAGTTCAGGTATTTTCTATCCCTGTTCTCATTGAGATTTTTGCTTAACCAACATTTCTTTCAATATCTACATTTACCATTTGAAAAATAGATGGGCATTCATTCTCAGGCTACTTAACTGCCCATTAATTCTTTAAGGACCCATATACACTGTGTGACCTTCTTCTAAGAAATACAGGAGAAAAAATAAGGATTATGTTTCAGCTAGGAACAATTGAGGTTTCCTGTGAAGATGTAAAAGAGGTAATGGTGGCTGTAAGTAGTGTTTCATCTAGAAAAAAATTAGGGCAGGGCAGAAGGCTTGTCAAAGGCCCATTTTACTTGGCGTATTTTAAGCCGCGGAGGGTGCAAAAAAATTATGCTGCCCCCCAAAAAAGAGGGGGTGGAGCAAACATTACAAGCTATGCCCCTGTATACACGGAAACCATACATTTAGAAATGAAACAAACTTGCTTTCTAATCATTCACACATGCACACTGTAACACAAAAGGCATTCAAGTTCAAGGTAATTCAAGACTATCACAAATGATACACAATTATTAAAATAATGAGGGTAATTCAATAATAATGCAAGTTTATTATATTAAAATACAGTTTCAGTACAGGGCCATTTCGTGAAAATATGGACAAGAGAGTTGAACTTTAAATTTTGTTGTATGGTCATTTGCAATATATCAAATTAAAGTTACTTTCATGTAGAATGTGAATTCAGAAAAATAATGTATGAGAAAACAACACACTTTTAGAAATTGACCTTCAAAAATGAAGAAATTTCGAATGACGGCACTTCGTGTTGCCGGTTTTTGGTGTTATTTTCCGAGGGCTAGGAGGAAAATTTGGGCACAAGGGCAGGGCGCTGCGCCCTGCTATTTCGCTTTAGATGAAACACTACTGTAAGCAAAAATTGGGGAGAAAGTTTTGAGTCATTGTGAAAATGTACGTTTACAGCATGATACATATACATAGAAAGCAGGAATAAAATATGTTATTGGAATAGGAAATGAAATGAGACCAAGCAAAATAAACGTAAAATGCAGGAAAAGTAAAATTGAAGTTCCAGTGTAGTATAACTTCAGTAGATAAAACATAAAATAAGATCTGTTTAACAATTCTTTGAAAGGCTTTTGATGAATGAATATGTAAACACAAGACCAACATATAATTTTTTAAATCTTCACTTTAATTTATTGCATGTATTTAAAAAAATATGAATGATTAAAATTATTTAAGTAATATGCAGTTTATAGTTAAACAACACTTATTATATTTGTAATTAAATTCCTCACCATATCAGAAGATGACACATTTTCAATAGGCAGCCAAATACTTGGCATTTCAGTTTCAATTTCATTTACTAGTATGCACATCTGATGTTGAAGATTCTTAGCGAATTTATCATAACCAAACTGCACAAGTGTCTGAAGCGTACTTAAAAAGTTTTCTAGAGTAATAAATATAAAACCACTTATTAAATATGTTAGCTATATTTATGAATTCTAATTAGATCACATATATAATTATACATACTTTTAGAAATAACTGACAATAAATAAATGGTTATGCAGTAAAGCCTCACTATAACAGTATCTGATATGATAAATCTCACTATAACAATATTTTGTGGTCACAATTGTTTTGCATACAATATAATGCTATCTCCCCTTGATTTAATGATATTCTGTACAACAACAAACCTCTATAGAATGTTTTTCACAAAACCAACCCTATATCTCAGCAATGATATTTAAGTGCTCAGATTTACAACATTGTCTTATTCCCCCCTCCTTGAGTAATGGATGACAAGTGAATGGCATTATTTATAAACACTGTCACAGACCCCATTGAACATATGTTTTAATTAGACATGGAAAAGGTTGGAACTTCCTTTCTTCATTTGCTTGCTGCCTGGACAGGAAACCCTAAATGAAAAGTGTTTTGGAATGCCATCTATGGGGTTGGCCTCTAGATGAAGACCAGGTATGAATGAGAGGCAGAGAAAGACTAATGAGTGAGTTCCCACCTGCCTCCTTAACTGCCGGAGGAACCTCCTCCCATATCGCTTTTCATTTTGTGGTTAAATTTTCATGATAATTGTGCAAGATAAGCAGAAATACAAGTCAGCAAAGAAACAAGCTTATTCACAGAAACAACTATTTTTCCACCTTATGCACAGTTTAGCCTCAAATCGATATCATACACACAATATAGCTGTGAGATACAAATAAAAAACTCAGACTTGCATGTGTGCTCATTTGATAAATTAAAATGGTTGTCTGAAGACAGCTATCATTTTAGGGAAAAAACAATGTTATATATGATATGGATGAAGTCATGAAACAAACTGATGCTGACAAAAAATATGCATTGTTGCAGTCAAGAATCGCAACTTCTTTCAAAAAGAGGAAACAAATTGAAGAAGCAGTGAATTCCAGTCAAATAAACCCTCCAAGGAAGAGGATGAAAGTTATAACATATGACATTGACACAGCAGTTTTTAAATGGTTACAAGAAAAAAAGAGCAGTGAATGTTCCAGTAAACTGTCCTTTGTAGTGTGGACAAGCTAGAAAATTTGCTGCAATGTTAGACAATGACTATTTCAAAGTCAGAAAAGGTTGTAAAAAGCTAAGTTGATCCTTTGTGCTGGTGAATCCAAATCTGAAAAACCAACGCAACAAAGCCCAAATGTGAGCAAAAATTGCGCATTTTTTTACTCACATTTGTGCTTTGTTACATTGGTTTTTCAGATTTGGATTCATCAGCACAAAAGATCATCTTAGCTTTTTAAATTTTTTTACTCACATTTGTGCTTCGTTACGTTGGTTGTTCAGATTTGGATTCATTAATGGTTGCTTTATGCATTTCCGTGATGAGCACAGTATATCATTTCAAGAAGTTCATGGAGAACAAAAGTCAGCTCAAATAAATGATACCAATGAATGCAGACAGAAAGAAATTATAAGAAATTTTTAAAAAATATGCTATTGAAGACATTTACAAAAAATATGAACATCAAATATTTCCATATACAGGACTATTTTTACAATTCCTACCTAGTAGAATATTAGCATTCAAAGGTGTGAAACAACACAGAGGTAAAATGTCAAAACAGAGGTCGGCAGAATTTTTATGCACAAATAGCACTGGTATGCATAAATTTCAAATTCTTGTTATTGAAAAAAGCAAATCTGTATTTTCTTATATGCATATTCGTAGACATTGGAAGAAGCTTTCTAAAGTATAACAACACACATTCTGACCATAGAAGATCACTTACATTTAGCAACATTTAAAAGCACCAGACAATTCAATGTAATTAAGCTTTGATTTAAGCAAAAAATATAGTTCTAATTCAGGACAACAAATCTTTTAAAGTAAGTTATACATTTGAACACATTTCTTAATACAGAAATTAGACTCTTTTTATTTAGCTAAAATTATTGATATTTGTAATATGATTTTATGAATTTTATTGTGTCTTTTGTTTAAATAATTGGTTTTAACATCATAAAAATATAAAATGTAAGTGCATAAGTGCATTTTTAAAGGCCTTTTTAAGTGTTTTAGCAGCATTTAAAAATATTTTTAAAGCATGTTTTGTGATTATTTACATCATCAAAATCCACGTCTTAGTTATCAGTATGTGAATTTTATTGCATGTCTGTACTTTAGATTTAATTTTTGTATACTTTGACAACATTTAACAGTTGGATAATTAAATTTGTCTGCTTATTTTCCATTATTGCATTATAAATATATGAAACCCTCTATAAGTCTTTAAATTGAAGTTATATCATCCCTCAATATAACAGTACATCCCACTATAACAATATTTTTATTAGGTCCCCTAAACACTGTTGTATCAAGGTTTTACTGAATTATATATTTATATTAAAAAGATTAATTTTCCATGTTTTTATTACTTAGCAATTAAAAAAACATGGCCTTTAACATATGTAATAACTATCAAAAATATTTTAATGTAGAATCAGATTATGAAAAGCTGGTATTAATGCAAGGGACAATAAAACTAGAGTCATAGCAAGTATAACAATTAAGAGATCGTTACTCACCTTTTAATGTATCTACTTTGACAACTATTTCAGACAGGACTGAAATAAGAGCAAGGTCTTCATCAGGACTGCCTTCTTTCAAACGGAATTTTTTTAGTTTCTGTTTCCTACGGCTTTTCCTTGTCATTATGGAACTAAGCATAAGTAAAGACGATACACATTAGATGGAAAATGACAAAAAAAGTTATTTCTTATTTAATTGATGTTAAATGAGACAAACCCTATATCAGAAGTTTATGCTAAAATACTTGCTTCAATAAGACAATGAAAAAAAAAAAAAAGGGCATTTTAAATGTCTCTTTTTCAACATATTTCATTCATGTTTCAATTAACCTATTAATAACTCATATTCTTCACAGTGGTAGATAATACTTCAAAACAATATATTTCAAAATTTTACATGACTTATATGATTATGAGTATATGAAAACAAGTTATGCAATAAAAAAAAAATCCTAAATTACCCAGATAATTGCTTGGATTCAGCACATGAAGAGGCCATGTCTGAAACACTGCCAGTCTCAGAAAATAAGTCATTCTCATTTTGAAGTAGAGCTTAACAAAAGAAAGAGATTTTAAAATTTATATTTCAAAATTTTTAGTGCTGCATTTTTTTAAAGCAACATAAAATAGGTATGAACTAATTAAATTATAAATGTTAGAAGCATG
>Ga0115856_100267_pt1 | contig 19054 bp, 16 predicted proteins | sample InSIn4gowninarea_FD_83870 | JGI IMG/M metagenome (GOLD analysis project Ga0115856, IMG submission 83870)
AAATTTACCGGCAAAAGGACGATGTTTTTATCAACGTTCTAAATAATATTCGCAATAATACTTGTACCCAAGATGACCTGCAGTTGTTGGATGAATATTACAACCCTGATTTTGCACCTGCTAAAAAGGATAATTTCATAACCCTTACCAGTCACAATAATAAAGCTGATACCATAAACCAGCGCGAACTGGATAAGTTGCCTGGCAAAGCATATACCTATATTGCCAAAATATCCGGCGATTTTAGTGACCGGTCTTACCCGGCAGAAAAAGAACTGGTGCTAAAAAAAGGTGCGCAAATTATGTTTCTGAAAAATGACAAAGGTGAAAACAGGAAATTTTATAATGGTAAAATAGGGATGGTCAGCAGACTGGAGCATGAAAAAATTGCAGTTCTATTTCCGGGGGAGACAGAGGAGCTTGAACTGGAGCTGGAGACATGGGAGAATATCCGCTACAATTATAAGAGTGAAAACGACAGCCTGGAAGAGGAGCAGTTAGGAACCTTCTCGCAATTTCCTATCAGATTGGCGTGGGCCATCACCATACACAAAAGCCAGGGATTAACTTTTGAGAAAGCAGTAATTGATGCAGGCGCTTCCTTTGCCGCAGGCCAGGTATATGTTTCTCTGAGCCGGCTGACAGGTCTGAAAGGCCTGGTGTTGCACTCCCGAATTTTGCCTCATTGTATCAGCACAGATAGTCGGGTAGTCGATTTTGTACAGCAGGAAATAGAAGAAGATGCCCTGGAGCAAATACTGATAAGTGAGCAAAAAGTATTTGTGAGACAATTATTATTGCAAAGTTTTGCATGGCAAAAAATAAGTGACATCATTCACGAACACCTTCTAAATTATAACCATCGCGTAGTTCCTAATAAAGATAAATGTATGGCATGGGCAAATGGCTTGGTTGATGCAGCACAACACCAACTGGAGGTAGCAGAAAAGTTTAAAAAACAACTGGAATTTCTTTTTGTCACCGCAGAAGACGATGGCTATAAAAAATTACATGAACGCACCGTGGCAGCAACAAAGTACTTTCTAACCGGCCTGCACGATACATTACTTTCTTCCTTACAACAACATATAGAAGAAATGAAGGTGAAGAAGAAAGTGCAGAAGTACATGAAAGAGCTAAACGGATTGTATATTTTATTTAATAGAAAACAACAACAGCTTCAACAAGCTGCACAATTATCAAAAGCGCTTGCAGAAAAAACAACCCTTGATGACTTATTGTTGATTGTAGAAAAGAATAAAAAATCAGAACCACCGCCACCACCGGAAGAGATAGTCGTAAAGGCCGGGAAACCTGAAAAAGGTGAAAGCGCCAAAATAAGCTTACAAATGTTTAAGCACGGAAAAACCATAGCAGACATAGCTACTGAACGAGGCTTTTCTGAAAGCACTATTGAAGGACATCTTGCAACTTTTGTTACTACCGGTGAAGTTGATTTATCAGACCTGGTAAATAATGAAATGATTGATAAACTAATTGCTATTTTAACAGCTGAACCCGAACTATTGTCTGCTGCTATAAAAGAAAAAGCAGGCGAAGAGGTTTCTTATGGTGCTATTAAAGCGGTACTAAACTATATGAAACTGATAAAAAAAGAGACTGTTGCAGAACAACCTCCTTTTTAAAATTTTTTCGCTTGCCCAAATTGTGTTACGTCCTTTAAACCTAAGTACAAACATTAGTTAGTTATAACCACTTTACTCTCTAAAAAAAAAGACCTGAATTTTCTTTAATATAAATTAAAGTCGTGCATTTCATTTTACATAAGTTTTTAGTTCTTTCTATGGTTTTACTTCATTTTCTTTGCTGTAATTATGGGGCGGCGCTTTTTTTTGAGTATTAATTTTCAAGGCTTTAAATGTGAGAAATGACCATAATAACAGGAAATATTTAAAATTGGAAACCAAAGTTCAATAGCGATTTCAGGGCTGAACGGAGCGTCGCCACCAATGATTCATCAATGGTTTTCTGCTGACCAACAAAAAAATAAAGCCGCTTTTTCTAAACAGCTTTTACAGCTACTTTGCTATTGCAGTGTAGCGGCGGTTTTCTTTCCCTCCATCTTGTCTGTATAAGCCACACTTCCTAAACGAAACTTTACCGGAAACTTTATGGCCTTTTGGAGTTGCAACTCTTTTTTACAGAAAAAACCCAGCTGGCTGGTATAATAAGATGCTGGTATAGTTTTAACAGCTATGTTTACCAGAGGGTTATTCTGGTTCATAATTATTAATGTGTTTGAGACGGAAAACGTTTGTGTAGTATCGGCCTGAGGTGATTTTGGAGCAACAGTTTGCTGCGCGTGTGCAGAAAAGCATACAAATAAAATAGTAAAGAAACAAATGCTCCGTCCTCTCATGTTGCTTAGATTTGTATGTAAATTTACCCCAAATTGTACTAAGCCTTTGTTAAGGCCTTTAAGAACAAGTTTTGGGAAAATTAAAACATCTGTTTTGCGATTTTTGCAGAGATGGAGAAAGGTAAAAAATGTCATTAAGTCAATCATTACAACAAAAGCTATTACAAAAATTATCACCCCAGCAAATTCAGTTGATGAAGTTGCTGCAGGTTCCTACTGCCAATCTTGAAGAACGCATAAAAGAAGAATTGGAAGAAAACCCGGCACTGGAGGTAGGCGAAGATGGCCATGATGAATTTGAAGATGCAGATGATTTTAAAAGCGACCCCGATGACGAATACGAATCGGAAAATAGCACGGATGATTATGACAATATTGATCTGAGCGATTATGTAACCGAGGGCGACGATGAAGTGGGCGATTATAAACTTCGCGACGAGAATTATCCTGAAATGGACGAGGGAAAAGTGATACCGATACGGGTAGAAACATCTTTTCACGAAATGTTGCTAAACCAGCTTGGCATGATGGAGCTGGACGACAGAACACAAAAAATAGCCGAGCAGATTGTAGGCAGCATAGATGATGACGGATATTTGAGAAGAGAAATATCATCCATTTCTGATGACCTCGCTTTCAGACAAAACATTTTATCATCCGAAAATGAAATAGAAGGACTGATAAAACAAATACAAACTTTTGACCCGCCAGGCATTTGTGCCCGCGACCTGAAAGAATGCCTGATACTACAACTAAAGCGCAAACTCCGCGAAGGCAAAGAGGTGGAGATAGCCATGCAGGTGCTGGAGAAATACTTTGACGAGTTTACCAAAAAACACTACGAGAAAATTCAGCGTGGCCTGGGACTGAGCGACCAGCAGCTAAAAGATGTCATTAATCAGATCATCAGGCTCAATCCAAAGCCGGGCGGCAACCTGGGTCAGGTCAATAAAGCTGAAAGTTATGTAGTTCCCGACTTTTTTATATTCAACAACAATGGTATGCTTGAGCTGACTTTAAATAGCAAAAATGCGCCTGACCTGCGCATTAGCGAAGGCTACAGAGACATGATAAAAGATTATGAAAAAGGCAGCAAAAAAGACAAGCGCCAAAAAGAAGCGGTTCTTTTTATCAAGCAAAAAATAGACTCGGCCAAGTGGTTTATAGATATGATCAAACAGCGCCAGCAGACGCTCATTGGTACTATGTCAAGTATTATGAATTACCAAAAAGAGTTTTTCATGACCGGCGATGAAACAACGTTGAAGCCAATGATTTTAAAAGACATTGCTGAGATGACGGGTCTTGACATTAGTACGGTTAGCCGTGTTGCCAATAGTAAATTTGTGCAGACCGAATTTGGTACTTACCGCCTTAAATTCTTCTTTAGCGAATCATTAAGCACCGACAGTGGAGAAGAAGTAAGTACCCGTGAAGTGAAAAAAATACTCAGCAACCTCATAGAGGCAGAAGACAAAAGAAAGCCCCTGAGCGATGAACAGTTGACCGATATGCTGCAAGAGAAAGGTTACAACATTGCACGGCGTACGGTAGCCAAATATCGCGAACAATTAAATTTGCCGGTAGCCCGGTTAAGGAAGCAACTTTAATGAGTGACTTAGCTATTAATACCGATGAACAAAAAAATGACTACCCGCTTCCACAGCCCCGGTTTTTAAAGGTGCTGGGTCGGTTTTTTTCGTATTTATTTCATCCGTTATTTATTCCGGTGTATGTGTCGGCCTACGTAATATTTGTGCATCCGTACGCCTTTGCTGTTTTTGAGCATCAGCAAAAAATGCTACGGCTGGTTTCCATATTTCTAATCACTGCATTCTATCCGGCTATTACCGTTTTCTTATTATGGCGCCTGCAGTTTGCCAATTCTATCTTTTTACGCACTCAAAAAGAAAGAATAATACCGTATGTTGCCTCCATCATTTATTTCTTCTGGGCATTTTATATAAGCCGAAATTTGCAGGGTACTCCAGAAGTGATGACCTTTTTTTTTCTGGGAATATTTTTGGCTACAAGTGCTGCACTACTTACCAATAATTATTTTAAAATAAGTATGCACGCCCTGGCTGTTGGCGGAGCAGCAACGTATATGGTATTATTAGGCCTGGTATCTGGTGAGCCAATGGGTACGCCAATAGCTTTGACTATGTTAATCACAGGCCTTGTATGCACTTCACGATTGATTGTCTCTGACCACAAACCGTTTGAAATATATTGGGGACTTATACTGGGAGCGCTGGCGCAAATATTTGCCTGTTACGTCATCGTATAAATGCTGGCCTGACTGTGCTATAATAACAAAAGCAAAAGCTGTACAATCTTGCCTGGTCGTACAAATGGAACCGGTTATTTTTGGGGTAGCCAGCAACAGGATTTCTATTAAGATCCTGTTGCGTCGCACACTTCGACTAAACCAAAAAAATCAACCTGCTTATGTAATGTTTTTTTAAAGCCCTTTTAAAGGGTTGGCAGCAGCAAAAATTTTATAACTTCCGATTTTAAAAAATTGGGATACATACAAAAACTATTCAACAAGGTCCTGGCTTATTTATTGCAATTTAGCCAACGCCAAGACTAACTATTGTAATAAATAAAAAAATTATGCTAATGAAAAGAACATTTAATACACAAATAAATACCAATGCCAGTAATATCTGGCTATTGTTATCCCGAATTGCAATTGGTGCTTTTATGCTTACACATGGATTGCCAAAGTTGCAAATGCTCATGGCAGGAAATGCACATTTTGCAGATCCGTTTGGCATAGGCGAAGTGCCGTCTCTTGCGTTAACCGTCTTTGCTGAATTTGCCTGCGCTATCTTATTAATATTAGGGTTAGCTACCCGCCTGGCTACCATACCTTTGATGATAACAATGCTGGTTGCTATTTTTTATGCCCATGCCACTGATCCCTTTGGTAAAAAGGAACTGGCAGTAATATATCTTGTTATATTTCTCGGTTTTTTTATACTTGGTCCCGGAAAATACTCAGTAGATACTTTTTTGGGTACAAAGGGCAGGTCAAGGTATTAATAACCTGAAAAATTTTGCACGAAACCTTGCAACAATACCAATAGAGTTAAAACAATCATTGGCAACAAATCTTCATTTTTATACTAAATCTTATCCAAGCAGGAGACAAAAATGGTCGCAATATTAATGGGTTCAGCATATTTTTTTCACCTATTCCTGATTACCATATTCTTGTAAAAGCTACTGTTACAAACGGCATTATACACGCTACCTGTTACTGCTACCAACCCCGAAGATATTGTTGCACTTCTAAAAGCAAATGTATCATTGGCTTACCTGCTACCGATCATTTTTTGAGCCTGAAGCTGTTTTTCGTTTATTATCCTTTAATGGTCATTTCCTGATATGTAATTTATTCTGATTTGCGTTATATCAATATGGCATAATAATGTTACTGGTGAATGAAAAATCATTATGACTATTACCCGGCTACTTGCCGTACTTTGTTTTTTAATTTCCTGTAAGGATAAAACCCAAAAAAAATCTGAACTGGATTCAAAGGCAGAGCTTCAAAAACCACTCACAGAAATTTCTGGTTTAGTAGCAGATGGTAAAGATTTATGGGCAATAACTGACAAACCAAAGGCTAACGTTTATAAGTTAGATAGTAAAGTAGACATTAAACAGGAAGTGACCGTTAAAAATATACAAGCTATAGACGTAGAGGCTGTCACGGCAGATAATGACTTTATTTATATTGGTGATGTAGGTGATAATGACGGAGACCGCGAGGAAAGACAAATTATAAAAGTGTCTAAGACCGCCATAGGAAAAGACAAAACAGTAGAAATGGATGGCGAAGCAATTGTCTTTAAATTTTCGGATGCGCAGATGGTGGAAAAAAAGAAGAAGAACAACTACGATTGCGAAGCATTATTAGGTTTTGGTGACTCTCTTTATCTTTTTACAAAAAGAAGGGAAGACCAACAAACAGAACTTTTTTCATTGCCAAAAACTGCCGGCAATTACACGGCCCGTTCTATAGCCATTTTTGATTCCAAAGGTCTCATTACAGATGCTGCTATCAATGCCACAAAAGATGAAGTTGCATTATGTGGTTATCACAAAGGTCATAAATATCCTTTTATATTATTGTTTAAAAATTTCTCTGGAAACAATTTTTTCTCCGGCACAATGGAGCGAATAGAACTGGCTGATAAAGCCTGGGACTGGCAGGTTGAAAGTGTAAGTTATGGAGATGATGGTAAAGTATATTTTGCCTGCGAAGAAACAAAAGAAGTGAAATCAACACTATATGTTATTGACAGAGACAAACTGTCGAAGTTGAATAAGAAAAAGAACGAGTAGTTTTTTTACCTAGGATTTTATCAAAAACTACCTGACGCTTTCAACTATTGAACCAATAAGAAGCTAATTTTGAGGAATATTTGTAAAATAAAATATGCCTATTTTTTCTAAAGCAACAACACAAAACATACCTGCACTCAATCAACTTGTCAACGCTGCTTATCGCGGCGAATCTGCAAAAAAAGGATGGACTTATGAATCAGATTTATTAACAGGCATACGGATAGATGATGAAGAACTCAATAATCTGATAAATAAAGAAAATACCTCCATTATTACCTATACAGACAATGAAAAAATTGTAGCCTGCATGTTGCTGGAGCAACAAGATAATGCTTTATACCTGGGCATGCTGACGGTATCGCCGGAATTGCAGGCAAAAGGTATCGGAAAGTTATTATTGTCAGAGGCTGAAAAGGAAGCTACATTATTGGAAATTACAACCATCAGAATGACCGTTATATCTGGCAGGACAGAGTTGATTGAGTGGTATAAAAGACGTGGTTTTATAGATACCGGCCTTACAAAACCCTTTCCTGACGATAGTAAAAAATTTGGCTTACCGCTAATGCCGTTAGAATTTATAGTAATGGAAAAAAGGATTTATTAACCTTTTTTACTTGTTAACCATAGTCTTACCATTTGTTTTAATAAGATTATAAGAGTCGTCAATAAAACCCTGAAGCTGCTTTACTGATAAAGATCCGTCGATAATTATTGTATTCCAGTATTTTTTATTCATGTGGTAGCCGGGAAGAATACTTGAGAACTGCTCCCTCAACTCCAGCGCTTTTTCAGGATCGCATTTTACATTAAACTGTATTGGTTGCTGATTTAAAAATTCAAGCAAAAAAATTTTTCCATTGACTTTGTACACCAGTATATCTGGTCCAAACGGAAAACACTCTTCAGCCTCTTCTTTGGTCAGACAATATTCACGAAGTTGCTCAACGTCCATTTTTTGGGTTATTTCCTTTTAAAGATAGGAACGGTGCTACAGGGTTCTCCGTACATAATACTTTTTACATGTGGCCTTAGTTTATTGGTTATCTCTACATAAGCTGCTGCCGGTATTGGTGCATCTCCACACCCTTTTACAACTACTCTTTTATCAGCAAAATCTTCTCCTTTTATGCTGGCCATGTTTCTTAAAAGCAGTGCAGCTAAGATGTCTTTCTCTTCACCAAATACTACTGCATTTGCAACAGGTTGCAGATTGGTAGCTACCAGCATATAAGCCCAGATAGGAATGATGGCATCTGCAGAACAGGTGATGGCTACATTTTTGCCGAGATATTGGTTCCAGTCAAAAGTTTGAAGAGTGGCTCTGAAATCTTTTTCTTTCAGAATCAATCCCATAAACAAATGGTCTTTGAGGTCAAATACAGCGGTTTCACCTTTTGGATAATACTCTTCGAGGTCTATAGTAGTAAGTGCACTTTCGGCAACTTTATTTATAATTATATTTTCCATAATGCTTTATCAAAGTTACAGGTTGATTTGTTGCATTGAAACATTGTTTTATTGTGAAATTGCTAAAAATAGGTTTTTGGAGTAAGCTGAAGTGCGTTTAAAGCAAAGACGCACGGAATTGCAGCAGAGCCGTAAAGGTTCAAAATTGAAATTTGCCCTTTTACTCATTTTTAATCCTTTGTATGAAACTTTTGTTGAATAAAAGACCCTGATAGTCAAAAATTGAGAGATTAGAAGCTTAGGTTAATAGTAGCAAAACATAAAAAAAGCTGACCAATGAATATATTGTGGAAAGGAGCGTCGCCACCAAAGATGACAAAAAATACAACTGTTTGATAACAAAAAAACCCCGCCATAACTGACAGGGTTTTCCATTATTTAAAAGCTGCTATTAATAAAAATCAAACCGGTTGTCTTTGATAGTAGCTGCTTTTTTCAAAGCTTCTATACTGCGGTAACCACCCATTTGTTTTTCCTGGTTTTCCATTTGCTTGCGAAGGTCTTCCACATTCATATTTGTGTTTGGTAGGGCAGAGATATTTTCGCCTTTAATAACAAATACTCCGGTGTTTCCGGCAATTGGTTCACTCACTTTGCCTTGCACGCTCTTATTAAAAGCTGCGCCGGCAATTTTTGGTTCGTTACCAATGTTTGGTATAAATGGTTGTGCAAAACTGACACTATCAGCACGAAGTACACTTGCGCCGGCATTTTGAGCTATCTGCTCTATTGTATTACCACCTTTAAATTTGGTGGCAATAATTTGTTGCGCTTTTTTTTCATTGATGATCAAAGGCTCAGCAGTAGCACGTGCTTTGGCAACATTCATCAGGCCTTTGTCAGAAATGCCTGTTACAACAGCAACAATATATTTATCGCCAATTTCGTAAGGTTCGCTCACTATACCGGCTTTGTTTTCATACACCCAACGTACAAACTGGCGGCTATCGCCCAGGCCAGGAACCTGAAAATCGTTTTGCTTAATATCTGGAGCAGTCAAAACCGATAAATTTTGTTTAGCTGCGTTTTCGTTAAACTGCTTTTGGTCGCGGCTGTTTGCAGCAAACTGGGCAGCAAGGTTGTTGGCATTATTAATGGTTTCCTGGCTTGCTTCAATAGCTTTGGCCAGATAGGCTATTTTATAAGCCGGCTCTATTTTCTTTTGCTCAAGTACTTCTATGTAGTGGTAACCACTGTAGGCCTGGTTATCTACTTTTACTACTTTTTTGTCGCCTGCATTGCCATAAAAAGCTACTTCAGCAAACTCTTTACTTAGGTTAGCAAATTGCTGAGAGGTAAACGTGTACTCACCTTTTGTGTTTTTGCTACCCTGGTCGTCTGAATATCTGGTCACGAGTGTATTGAAATCTGCCCCGGCTTTTGCTGCTGCAGCTATACTGTCTATTCTTTTTTGACCAATGCTGTCAGCCAAAGTAGGCTGACCTCTTTCGGCTGTTTTAATCAATATATGACGAACCTTTACACTGTCTGGCATGTTACGGCGATCTATCATTTTTGCAATGGTGTAGTTAGCGCCATCTATATAAGGACCATATACCTGGCCGTTAGCAAGACTTTTAATAGTGTCTGCATTAGGCACCTGCATTTTTGAACCCAGGGTATATCCGTTGTAATATGGAAGGTCAGAACCAACTCTTGTCAGGTAAGTTTCAGCATCTGGGGCAGCAGCAAACTCGGCTATCATGTTATTGAGCTGTCCGAAAATTTTGGTGCTGTCTCCAGCAGAGGCTGAGGCATTAAAAGCTACATAAGCGACCGAACGGGTTGCTTCGTCCTGCTTAAACATTTCTTTGTGTTTATTCATATAAGCGGTAATGTCTGCATCAGTAACTTTTGCAGCACTGTCAGATACACTTGTATAAGGAACATTTACATAAGAAAAAGAGGCAACGGCATTTTGCTCAGATAATGTTTTTTCTGCCATCCATTTTGGTACGTAAGAGCTTTCGCCCAACAAAGCCATATACTTCATACGAAGGCTTTGGTTAATGGTAGGCATAATATAAGCCTCGTTAAACATTTCGAGGTTTGGATTATTTTTTTGCTTTTTTATTTGGGCAAAGTACTGTTTGGCTTGTGCCACATTGAATTGGCCGGTCTGTGGATCGGTAAACTGCTGGCTCAACCACTGGGGTGGATTAGCACCAAAAAGCACATCATTTAATTCTTTAGCCGAAAACTGAAGACCCAGTTTTTCATATTCCTGCTTCATCACAATTTCATCAACCGTTTGTTCCCAGGCGCTGCTAATTAACTGCTCGCGTTGAGGAGCCTGTTGGCCGTACATAGCCTGCTGCAGGTTGATTTTCTTTTCAAAATCATTCCGCTCAATTTTCTCGCCGTTTACTTTACCAACACTGCCATTAGCATTAGAGGCACCTTTACCACGGCCTACAAAGGCATCCATTAAAATAAAACCAATTAAACTGAGGGCAATTACCGCAATCACTAACGCGGCATATTTATCCCTGATCTTTTGAATAACCGACATAATAATTATATAACTTTTAAAGTGGACGCAAAAATAGGGGAATATATTGTGTATACAAATGTGGAAAACCTTACAAAACCCTTATTCCTGCTAACTTATAGAAATGTTGGCACAATTCTTACGTGTTAATAAGTACATCACTACCATTAAAATACTGATTTTCAAAATTTTTTGTTTCCACAGGGCAATGTTAAGAACGTAAAAAACTGTGGAAAAGGCTCCTCATATTAATATCTTAAGGGGGAAAGTTTGAGCAGAACTTGTTGCTTTTTTGGTGCTAAGCCTTAAAACCGAAAAAAAGACACTAATTATCCTTGCTCCGTTAACATACCCAACTGTTCTTTTTATCCTTTTCGTTATTCACCTGACTGCTAATCCCCAGATGTTGGTAAACATTCAAAATCCTTAATTTTATTGTAAGAATCGCTGTGGAGGTTATGTGAATAAGGGTGGATAAAGCAACACCCTCTACATTTGCAAAAGTTAATTATAAAAGTTATCCCGCTATTAACAGTCGTAATAGTAATAGGTTTATTTATAAATAATGTATTATAGAATCTAATACAAGAGTTATGAACATAGGTGAAGCAAAAAGTAAAGTTGAAGAAAAAGGCTTTCTCGATATTGAGATTGATGTGCACATAGATTTGTTTGCTGAAATAGAAAGATTAAAAAAAGAAAAAAATGCCATTGTGCTGGCGCACTATTACCAGGAGCCGGATATACAGGATGTGGCAGACTTTCTGGGCGACAGTCTGGGGCTGGCCCAAAAAGCGCAATCAACCAATGCAGATATAATTGTATTTGCGGGTGTACATTTTATGGCTGAAACTGCCAAGATTTTAAATCCGTCAAAAAAAGTGGTGCTTCCCGATTTAAAAGCCGGCTGTTCTCTGGCAGACAGTGCGCCGGCAGCCCAGTTCAAAGCTTTTAAAGAAAAACATCCTGATCACCTTGTTATCAGTTATATCAATTGTACAGCTGATATAAAAGCATTGAGCGATATCATTTGTACAAGCAGTAATGCAGAAGCTATTTTAGACAGTCTTCCAAAAGAGCAGAAAATAATTTTTGCACCTGATAAAAACTTAGGTGGTTTTTTAAACAAAAAAACCGGCCGTAACATGCTGTTGTGGAATGGCGCGTGTATGGTACACGAAATATTTAGCCTCGAGAAAATAACCAGGTTAAAAGTCCGTCATCCACAAGCTAAGGTAATTGCCCATCCTGAGTGTGAAGAAGCTGTGCTGCGGGTGGCTGATTTTATTGGCAGTACTACCCAGCTGTTAAAGTATGCAGTGACCGAACCGTACAATGAGTATATTGTGGCTACTGAAACAGGCATTCTTCACCAGATGCAAAAAGAAGCTCCTGGTAAGACTTTCATTCCCGCACCACCTACCACTAACTGCGCCTGCAATGACTGCCCCTATATGAAGCTAAACTCGCTGGAAAAGCTATACCTGTGCATGGAGTATGAAACTCCTGAGATTATAATGAACGAAGAATTGCGGTTAGCCGCTAAAAAGCCGATTGATCGTATGCTCGACATTAGTCGTGCTGCAGGTTTGATAGGATAAAAAATTTGATTATAAAATTTAAAAAGTCAGTCTCAAAAGATTGTCTTTTTTGATTGTAGCTTGCCTGTTAATCACTAAATTTTAATTTCTAATAATTATACTCGACCTCAATCTGGTTGTCGTATTCGATCTGTTTTTTTGCTTTTTTATGTTTGGTCCACATAAGTGCCAATGTTACAATTGCTGTTAAACTGAATGCTTTTATTGCCATTTCGTTTTTATTAAATTTTTTTGGAGGCAGATAAACTATCCCGCTATCGCTAAAGGTTGCGGGATTTGGGATATATCTTCCCTGCTCCGGAATTGATTTTTTATAGAAATTATCTTTGAGATCTGTCAGTGCTTCCTGCAATTCTTTGCCCCTCATAGGTTGACCATGACCCGTTGCTGCAGTTTTAGGGTGTAGTTTCACCAGTTCATTTACCGAAAATCTGGCGGAAACCCAGTCAGGTGTAAAATATTTTGGAGGGCCAGAAATAATTTTGCTCTGAAATATGACAGAAACGACCGATTCCTGATTAGTTGTTACAAATGCATCCCCAGCTATCAAAACTCCGTCGCTGTCTCTAAAGAGGCTAATATGTCCTGGCGAATGGCCTGGTGTTTCTATGTATCGCCATTCAGCTAATACCGGTATTTTACCGTTAGGAGGCAAAACTTTGATATACCGCCAGATATTAATGGGACTTTTTGGATACAAAAAAGACATGGTAGCCATCAATCCTCCTCCTACGGTAGGATCGGCGGGTGGATAATCTGATTCTCCTGTCAGATAAGGTATTTCTAAATGGTGTGCATACACAGGAACTTCCCACTCTTCTGCCAGTTTTCCTACAGACCCTACGTGGTCAAAATGGCCATGTGTAAGTATAATGGCTTTTGGTACACTTTCAGCGCCAAATAAATATTCAGCCATCTCCTTTATTTTTGATGCAGACCATTTTAGGCCACTATCTACTAAAACCCATTTATCATCGTGCTGGTCTTGAATCATGTAAAAGTTAACAAATACATCCTTTCTTCCCCAAACGCCTGGCGCTACTGTAAACATATTGGTTGGAACTGCAGATTTATTCATTTTACGTGGATGTTTTTCTGAAAGCATTACAATCTGGTTTCAGTAACTTATAAAAGCATGCCATATTTTCAAAATAAAAAAAGAGGCTTAGGGGCCCCTTTTATTTTATAAATGCATCAAATGCTACATTGCGTGACTATGACTTCCGTTTGTAAACTTAGAGATGGATGGAGATGTTTTTGTCATCATTGCGGCTCCTATCTCTAAAATTCCAAGGATTACATGAGGGGTACTGACAACGTCTGAAAAACCAAATAACCAGGGAGAAACAGCCAGCAAGACACCTGATATCATATCAAGGGTCAGGTGTGTTTTCATTGAAATAGTTTTAAACACTCCAAATTCGTAATTAGTCATTAAACTATACACTAATGCTGCAATGCCTAAAATGACAGGAACCCACTGTGCTGCAGAACCATCTGCAAATCCAAAAATCCAGGGCGAGGCTATTAAAATAATACCAAGCAGATAATCTAGTATTCCGTGTGTTTTTGTGCTTATAATTTTCATATTTATAATTTTTGTTAAATATCTTTTTCATAAAATATGCCAGCTTAATTGTGGATGAGAGGTTGTAGAATGATGTTATAACCCTGTTTTAATAGCTGCAACCCTGGTTTTTGTGCAACTATCTTATTTATTAGTTGTTTTATTATTTCTGCTTTTATTTATTCTTAAGGAAAAGGGTCTGAGTAAAAAACCATTTTTTACACCGTTTGGGCGGCACATTATTTTTATATGTAGTTAAAAAACAAAAGACTATGTCATTAGAAAACGATCCTAAAGAAACAAATGGTAAACCTCAGCCGGCCACAAATGACCCTGATGAAGTGATAGATACGCCAAAAGAGGTAGAAGAATCTAACGATGAAAAGATCGATCAGGACTTTCCGGGTTATCCGCATTATCCTGCAAAAGATGATATTTTGAACCCAGAAAATAATTCTGGTCGCGTAGATGTGGATGTAGAAAATCTTACACGCTCAAATACAATCAGTCCGGAGCATCTTCAAAATCTAAACAGTACTCCTGAGTTGCAACCTGACTTTACACAAGTGCCGGAGGAAGAAGGCGAAGATATTGACATGGTTGCCGGTACAGATGCAGATGTGACTGCAGAAGATTTGCAACTGTTAGGTCCCAGAGATGGTGACATGGACATGGATGAAGATGAACAACTAAGAGCACGTGGATGGGAGCCAAGAACTGGTCGTGACCTTGATATACCTGATGCGGAATTGGAAGGTAGTGAAAGCGAAGCCCTGGGACAAGAAGACGAAGAAAACAGTTATTACAGCCTGGGTGGTGATGAAAGAGAAAATCTGAGAGAAAGTGATGACCAGAATAATTTTTAGAAAGAGTGCCGGCTAATTTTCGGTGCTGTATTCTCCTTCTTTTCTAAAAGCGGTTTTGTCAAGTTTAATTCCAGCTTTATAATATTTGTATGATTCCATTATAAATTGGCCAAACTCAAGGTCATTAAACTGTTGCACCATTTCTATTGTTGGCCTGAACTCAGCCATAAAACTATCTATTTTGGGTGATCGTAATCCTGTTAATTTAGTCACCAGTCCTTTGTTGAAACGATGGTTGATGTAGCTTTCTTTTTCCTGCAGTATGAGACGGTTTTGAAAAGCTGCCATGCGTTTATTTTTTTTGAAACTAAACATGTTTATAAACGCATCAAGGTCAAGACCTACAGCCAGGCCGGGATTGATAGATGTGCTAATACCAGGTTTTTTATAATTAAAAATTTTATCGTATTCCAACCGGTTTTGAAGCGAGTCCATCCGGTAATTTCTTTGTTTGATAAAAACAGTGGGAAGTTCCTGTACTTTCTTTAAGATTGAAATATCAAATGCTTCCATGTTTTTGATAGAGGCGACAGGATATTTTGGTGTAGCTTTATTAAGATAAGAAAAGAATAAAGAGTCTGTTTCTTTTACTGCAATAGTGTATCTTCCTAAAGAGTCTGTAACAGTTCCCTGGCCAGCAGTACTTATAACACTAACAAAGGGAATAGGTATCTTTTTACTGATGTCATAAACTGTGCCGCTAACAGAGATACTTTGTGCTTCGCCTTTGGTTTTTGTAAAAATTATTACAACAATAAGAAGGAATATTTTAAGGATAGTTCGAAGCAATTTAAAATCTGTTTTGATTTTCAATATTACTGCACCTCGCCAAGGTATATAGTTAAATAAATTGTTTTAACTCGATTTTGGCAGTTTAAATACCTTTTTTAAATTATTTATAATAGTTTGTTTTAAGGCTTATAAAAGAGTGTATTTCAGTACGTGTTGATTTTCGTTTTAATTTTTTTGCCGCTATTATTACAAAAGAAGAAGCCGGCAAATATGCGCCGGCTTCTTCTTTTTTTATGCATCTTTTATAAAAACTTTTCTCCGATATTTCTTTTTACTTCGGCTACATATTCTTTAATTTCCTGCTCTTTGTCTTTTTTACAAATCAATAAAACATCTTCTGTATCTACAACAATAAAGTCGTTTAATCCTTGTAATAAGAGCAGTTTGTTATGTGGGGCAGATATCATGCATTGGGTAGAGTCTATTACCATCACAGTATCACCGGCTATTGCATTGCCGAGATAATCTTTCTCGAGGTTATCATAAGCACTGGCCCAGGTACCTAAATCGCTCCAGCCAAAACTGCTGGGTATAACATATACGTTATTGGCTTTCTCCATTACAGCATAATCAATAGAAATACTGGAACACAAAGGATAAATTCTGTCTATCGCTTCTTTCTCTTCTGCAGTATTAAGTTTATCTTTTTCCGCCGCAAATATCTCATGCAATTCAGGTTGGTGCATTTCAAATCTTTTGATGATGGTGCTTGCCTTCCAGATAAAAATTCCCGCATTCCAAAGAAAATCTCCACTTAGTAAAAATGTTTTTGCAAGTTCAAGGTTTGGTTTTTCGGTAAATGTTTTTACTTTAAATACGTTGTCTTCTACCGATGTCTCTGTTTCATATTGTATGTAGCCGTAACCAGTATTTGGATAAGTGGGTTTGATACCCAATGTTACCAGTGCATCGTGTTTTTCTACAAATTCAATAGCGCTTTGACAAGTCTGCTCAAATGCTGGATTATCTAGTATCAAATGGTCGGCAGGCGCTATAATTAATGTAGCATCAGGATCATTCTTTAAAATTTTAAAGGATATATAGGCAATACATGGAGCCGTGTTTTTGCGGCTTGGTTCTGATACTATATTTTCTGTTTTTATTTCCTTCAGTTGTTCGGCAACGATATCGGTATATTCGTTTGAGGTAACTACAAATATGTTTTCAGTTGGCACAAACTGTTGAAAACGTTCAAATGTATGTTGGATAAGTGTTTTGCCTGTATTGAGAATATCAAGAAATTGTTTTGGATAGCCCACCCTGCTTTTTGGCCAGAAGCGGCTACCAATACCGCCGGCTATAATAGCTACGTAATGATTGTTGTTCATTGTATATGTTGATGAAACGGTTTATTTGGAATTATACAATTCCTTCTTTTACAATATCGTGCAAATGTAACATACCAAGATATTGATTTTGTTTATTTATTACAATGAGCTGACTAATGTCATTGCTTCTTAAAATTTCAAGCGCATTAACAGCCAGTTCATCGGATAAAACTGTTTTTGGATTTTTGGTTACTATGTTTTCTGCCTTAATATTTACCAGTGATTCTGCGCTTTCCAACATTCGTCTTAGGTCACCGTCTGTAATTACACCAATCATTTGTCCTTTTGCCGTCACCACTGCTGTAGCTCCTAACCGGCCTTTGGTAATTTGTACAATTACTTCTTTTAAGCTTGCTGATGGTAATACCACAGGTTTAGCATTGAAAGTATATAAATCTTTTACCCTTAAGTACAATCTCTTGCCAAGATTGCCGCCAGGATGAAATTTAGCAAAATCCTGACCATTAAATCCGGCTTTTTCCATCAGGCAAACTGCAAGTGCATCACCCATTACCATCTGAGCGGTAGTACTGCTGGTAGGTGCTAGGTTGTTTGGACAGGCTTCTTTGCTTACCGTAGTATTTAAAAAATAGGTGGACTGCAGCGCCAGGTAAGAGTTACTGTTTCCCGCCATACCGACCAGTATGTTTCCAAAGTTTTTAATAAGGGGAATGAGCACTTTTATCTCAGGGCTTTCACCACTTTTGCTTATCAGCATTACCACATCATCTTTTTGAACCATCCCAAGGTCTCCATGAATAGCATCTGCTGCATGCATAAATAAACTGGGCGTGCCGGTGCTGTTGAGAGTGGCCACTATTTTTTGCGCTACTATGGCACTTTTACCCACGCCACTTACCACCAGTCTGCCTTTAGAAATATATACCGCCTCTACTACCTGTTCAAAATCTTCATTTATATAGTTTACGAGTCCTGCTATTGATTCTGATTCAAGTTGGATGGTTTGGATGGCCGTGTTTTGAAGTGATGATTTCATTAGGCGTAAAAATACTATTGATTGACCACACTGATCAAAAAAGGGAAATTTGGTAAATTTTTATTGTCGTACACTAACTTCTTTTGCATGTTCGTTATGGTTAATATAATTGCTTTTTTTCAATTTTTATAGATGTTAAACTTTAACAAATGGTCTTTACATAAACAGTTCCGTTGCGTTAACTTCGCTAACTTCTTAAAAAGAAGGTTAAAACGATTATTATTTACACAAATTGTAGAATTTGGTATTTCATTTAAAATTTAAAATTCTGCTGAGGCGACATTGGAAATACTTTAGAAAATGGCAACTAACACATCTGCAAAAAAAACCGCTGCAAAGAAAATAACATCTAAGACTGTAAGTAAACGTTCTTCTGCTTCAACTGAAGTTTCTACGCATAATTACGATATTCATAAAGGCCTTTTACAACACTTTGGCTTTGATAAATTTAAAGGTACACAGGAACAGGCTATAAATTCTTTATTAGAAGGCAAAGATACTTTTGTAATTATGCCTACCGGTGGCGGTAAAAGTTTATGTTATCAGCTTCCGGCTTTGATAATGGAAGGTTGTGCAATCATAGTTAGTCCTTTGATTGCACTGATGAAAAACCAGGTCGACCTGGTAAGAGGATATAGTGAGACAGATAATATTGCTCATTTCCTTAATTCATCATTGACCAAAACGCAACAACGCGAGGTAAAAGCTGACCTTATTGACGGTAAAACAAAGTTGTTGTATGTAGCTCCCGAAACACTTACCAAACAGGAAAATCTTGATTTTTTCAGTGATTTAAAAATCTCCTTTTTTGCCGTAGATGAGGCACATTGTATATCAGAATGGGGACATGACTTCAGGCCAGAGTATCGGCGTCTGAAAGAAATGATGTCTGCTATAAATCCTACTGTTGCCATGATAGCCTTAACAGCTACAGCAACACCAAAAGTGCAAAGTGATATTCTTAAAAATTTAGGTCTTCGCAAACCCACTATTTTTATATCTTCTTTCAACAGAGAAAATTTATATTATGAAATTCAGCCAAAGGTTAAGAAAGACCAAACCATAAAAAACATCGTTAGGTTCATTTCGCAAAACAAGGGCAAAAGTGGTATCATTTATACTTTGAATCGCAAGACTACCGAAGAACTAGCCGAAATATTGGTTGCCAATAAAATTAAAGCGGTAGCCTATCATGCCGGA
>Ga0115856_100269_pt1 | contig 19025 bp, 20 predicted proteins | sample InSIn4gowninarea_FD_83870 | JGI IMG/M metagenome (GOLD analysis project Ga0115856, IMG submission 83870)
AATGATTGAGAAACTTACTGGTATGCCACTACCAGCAAAAGACAAAACCTCAAGAGAGGTGAAGTCCGGGCTCATAAATTGGTCCTTCTCGAACTCCTTGGACCACGTCGCTTGTTTCATGACTGCCTACCGCGCATCCTCATAACCACAACCCGTTCACAATCTATCAAGCCCGAGAGCATTACATAGCATCACCGTCATAATCACCATCAGGATAGGCCAAGACTCTTCGCATATCCGGCATCCTGCACTCGAACTCTGGTGATCTGCACTATGGACGCGAGCACGAAGCAGCAGTACTTGGCTGACAACCCGCCAACCATCGTGCCTTTAGTCATCAAAGAGCATTTTGATGCTTTGGGTCCCAACGAACAGAGCTATGCCCATTATATCAGCAGAGCCTGTTTTGCCGGTACGAGGATCGTCCTGCGCCAGGTGTCTCCGGAGTCAGAGTCGATTTATGATTTCATCGTTGCTCTGCATAACTCATGCGGCGGTATGCTTATAATCCCAAATCGTCGTCGATTTTTGTATGACGTGGCTAATCTGATCTTCCAAGGTGACTATTCGAAGGTAAAAGAACAGACGGGAGTCTCTGATGAGGACCTTACACTGTACCTTGGCTACGCAGCCCAGGTCCTCGGCAACGCTGGAAACTACAAGTCTTTTGGAGACAGCAAATTCATTCCTCGAATTACAGCAGACAGTTTCGAGGCTTTGGCCAAGTTCTCTCAGGAATTACTGAAGCATTATGAACTTTTCAAGGATGCCCTGTATGAGACCAAGACTCCAGGACACATGCATCTTGGCTACCCTCCGACACACATTACCACTTACTACCCAGAGTCTGCTGATATCACGGCGGAGGAGATTACGGTAGTTTCGGACTTTCTCAAGGAGAAGAAACTGCTCCCAGAAAACACCCGTCTGCGTAAGCTGGCATCTGGTGATTTCGAAGTGCTCATTGCCTCCGCGGAGCAGACTCCACCTCAATCTAGCAAAGATGTTTCTGAAGATTCGTGGACTCTGGAGATCGACCCTGTTAAGGGCAAGAAGGTTTCACTCGTCTTCGGAGATCATGCTAGAGAGATGAACAACATTGCTGGTGCTCTCGAGCAAGCGCAGAAGCATTCGTCCAACGACTTACAGAGATCTATGCACGGTGAATACGTCAAGTCCTTCAAGCATGGCTCTATGAACGCACATGTTGAGTCTCAGCGCCACTGGATTCACGACAAGGGTCCCGAAGTTGAGTGTAACATTGGTTTCATCGAGACCTACCGCGATCCCCACGGCATCCGCGGAGAATGGGAAGGCTTCGCGGCCATGGTGAACAAAGAGCGTACAAGAGCTTTTGGCGAGCTCGTTGCGTCTGCGCCTAGCCAGATTCCCAAGCTTCCGTGGTCCAAGGAGTTCGAGAAGGACCAATTTATGAGCCCGGACTTCACCTCTCTTGAGGTTTTGTCTTTTGCTGGTAGTGGCATACCAGTAAGTTTCTCAATCATTCCCTTTACGTGCGATTGATGCTAACAAACTACAGGCCGGCATTAACAGTAAGGCGAATGCAGCAGAGTTATTATGACTTCAAGGCCATAACCGCTGACAATGTGCAGTTCCGAACTACGATTCAATCAGACAATCAGAGGGCTTCAAGAACGTCTCGCTAGGCAACGTCTTGAGTGCGAAGCCACCAAACGAGAAAACACCATTTATCAAGGACGAGGACATGGAGCTGTACAACTCGAAGGCCAATGCAGCCTTTGAGGTCCAAGTCGGCCTGCACGAGCTTCTTGGTAGTTAATAAAACTCTCACAAAGTGCATATCAGATACTAATCCAGGTCAGGACACGGTTGTGGCAAGCTTCTACAGGAGACTGAGCCTGGCAAATTCAACTTTGACGTTGAGAATCCACCTGTCAGCCCCCTTACTGGAAAGCCAGTCACAAGCTGGTACAAGCCAGGTGAAACATGGGGAACTGTTTTTGGCGGCATGGGCCCTAGCATGGAAGAGTGCAGAGCCGAGTGTGTAGCCATGGTGCTATGCCCTGACTGGTCCATTCTCAAGATATTTGGCTTTGGCAACGGTGAAGAGGTATTACAACCCAAACTGTCACATTGCAGACCTCAAGAACTGACGGGTCACCAGGACATCAATGGTGAAGCTGGCGACATTCTCTACGCCTGTTACCTATCCATGGCACGAGCCGGAGTCGCTGCCTTGCAGTTCTGGGACAAGAACTCTTCGAAATGGGGTCAAGCACACATGCAAGCACGCCACGCGATTTTGAAAGTTTTTTTGTCTGCAGGTCCCGAGTTCTGCTCGCTGGATTACAGCAAACCAGACCTTTCCGATTTGACAGTCAAAATTGACCGATCAAAGATCATCTCACACGGCCGTCCCGCTGTGGAGAAATTCTTGCAGAAGATCCAGGTGTACAAGGCGACCGCCGATTTCAAGGCTGGCAAGGAGCTGTACGAGGGTATCACTGCAGTCGACGATTTCTTCGCCAATAAGGTCCGGCCTGCGGTCCTTGCTGCGGCCCAGCCTCGCAAAGTGTTCGTCCAAGCGAACACTATCCTCGAGGGTGACAAGGTGACACTGAGAGAGTACCCCGCCACGCCGGAGGGTATGATCCAGAGTTACGCAGACCGCGAATACATCTAAAGCACCTGCTAGACAATACCTATTCTAGGAATCAAGGAATGTTCCGTCTTTTGCCTGCTTTATTGACCCCTTTCCTCGATAGCAAGAACAGCAGGATGGATTCGTCGCTATCGAAACCACCAGTTCACCGATCCCGTGATTCCCTGCCCAACGCCTTTGATACTGTGCCAGAACCCCTTGGGAATGAACAATGCGTCCCCGGGCCGAACGACACACTCCAACCCACGGTCTGAAAATGACTCATCGCTCTCCCCAATCCCCACCTCTCCATCCCCTCCTTCAAAGCCCCAGACAGCCCTCTCGAGCAACGCCCTCTCCGGCCCCTCCATCATCTCCAACCCCCGCATAGTCGCACTAGCACCACTCCCAACCCGCACCCTAACATGATGAAACACAGCGGCGCCGAGCCGCGGCTCGAACAGCCGCACACGTTTGGTGCCGGCGAGCTGGACGAACAGGTTCGGGTTCGGATCGCGGTGCAGCGGGGTGTAGGTCGGTGCTCGACCCAGCCAGATCGAGGTGTTGTAGATGTCGCCTTTGCCGGCTTGTTGGACGTGGGCTGGGGTAGGGACGTCTGCGCGGAGGGGGGAGGGGAGGTCGGAGAGCGGTGCTTGGGCTAGGTAGACGCGGGTCGAGGTTGTTGTTGTTGCTGATGAGGACGCGCTGGACGGGGATGGGTTAGTGTTCGAGGGGGAGAAGAGTGGCGAGATTATTCTGGGGAGAGAGGGGTTTTCGAGCTGTAGTCTTTGATATCCTATCGGGTCTCTTAAAGGAAACGAAAGAACTAGAAAGGGCTTTCTTATATATGTACGTACTCGAGGAAGAATTGCAAGGGTTGCTCCACCTGCACGAACCGTCCAGCTGCATCGGTGATCTCGAGCGGCACGATCGTGTCTCCGAATTTAGAGAGATATGCCGTGTTGAGGAATGCCTGGCTGTCTTCATCAAGCCCGGATGTCGAGAACCATTTCTGTATAGCTGGCAGGGAGGAGAAGTGGCCCGCGGGCAGCAGGACGGGTTCGCCGCGGTGATATGCTTGGGCGAAGGTAGATATATCCCCGTCCGGGAGTACGGCCACGGCGTCCGGTGTTGCTCGTGTGGAAAGACGTCGACGCGTGGCTTGGTGCGTGTTCGGAGTCAATCGCAGCCGTGCGATGCTGTATCTGAACATATCATACAATTCAATTCTCTATCTACATGTAGTCGTCGAACCGTATAATGTTATGTCATGCCACGCTTCGGTTCGTTCTCGATGTTCTGTATACAGCGGCAGCCGAGTGTCCGTGCTTTTCGAGATCCCCGCAAAGGCAAGCAGGAACAAAATATATTATTGTGCCTGGACAACCTCATCTCAGCATCCATCTCTCTCCCAACCCACGAGTGCCGTCGTAGTCCCCCCTTAACAGAGCCTCGAAAAGATGGTGTACTATTTCACGAGCAACACGGTCTCTCCGGCCGCGTTCATCTACGTCGGCAAGGACAAAGTTGAAAGTCAGAGCGATGTGAACCCCCGACGCAGCGACGAGAGCGGCCGAGGCTGACAGGATTAGAGACGAGGACCTGATCAAGTATGGCTGGGAAGAGGATGTCTGGTAAGCGCGAGAAAGTCCCAGCGAGACTCTTCCAGACACGACATGCTTATGGAGCGTCAGGGTATGACAGAAGCGCAACACCGGCAGTCAAGTATGCTCCTCTGATGCAAAGGGCAGTTCCACGTCGACAACCTCTCCAGTGCACATATCTACGTCCGCCTGCCGGAAGGGCAGTCATGGGAGTCGATCCCCAAGGAGCTCCTCGAGGATTGCGCGCAGCTGACAAAGGCCAACTCGATCGAGGGTGAGAAACACGACCCGGATGCGGGCCCACATCGATAGTCGGTTACAGAGAGCTGAGACGGGCGACACAACAACACAGGCAACAAGAAAGACAACGTCACGATCATCTACACACCCTGGTCGAACCTGAAGAAGGACGGCAGCATGGCGACTGGCCAGGTGGGCTTCAAGGACAACAAGAAGGTCAAGCGGGTCTATGTCGAGAAGCGGGAGAACGTCATCGTCAACCGGCTGAACAAGACCAAGGTGGAGAAGCACCCTGACCTGAGCCAGGAGAAGCAGGACAGGAAGAAGGAGTTGAGCAAGAAGGACCGCGTGGCGCAGCAGGCCAGGGCGAAGGAGGAGGCCCGTGTCGCCAAGGAGAGGAAGCAGCTTGCATGGGAGAGGGAGCACAGGTATGATGACCTGCACAGCGAGGAGGCGTTGCAGGGCTCGAGCAACCAGGATCGCGATGCGGACTTCCTGGACGACTTCATGTAGATGTGCATCAGCAGCGGCCCACTGCGTGGACCAGACTGGATGGCAGGCTTGCGGGTGACTGCATACCAGACTTCTTGGAAGAATCCCACAAGCTGTAGTTCTGTTTCAGCTGGCAACTTGCTGAAGTCCAACCAACCACGCATCTATTAATCGATCCACTCTCGTGTGTTTTCTTAACGAACAGCTTCCCTGGGCTACACATGTCACATGTTTGGGGGTTGGGTAGACAGGAGGAAACTGACGGACTTAGCGGGCATAACTATCCCCCGCGATTCACTCGGTCTTTTGCTCTCCCGACTCATGTTGCTGCGTCATGTCAGTTATATGTCAATTATATGCACAACACACTGATTGTCCTGATTGAAACCAGTTCTCGAGGCGACGAAAGCAGTGACAGGAGGCTTCCACCATGGCATCATCCTTCGACGAGCAACAGACCAAATTCGCAATCCACGCAGCGTGTCGCGATGGCCAGCGTCAGTCCCTCCTCCCCATTTCCCTCCTCTCCGAGCCACAAAAACCAACACAAAAATTGACACCAAACCGACCCAGTGAACGTCGTCGAGGCTCTACTAAAGGTACCCACCTGACCCCACCAACCACCACTCCCAGCAGCCGTCAACCCCTGACACTCTCCGCAACAGGCAAACCCCAAACTCGCCACCCTCCGCGACGACGACGACCGCCTACCCATCCACTACGCCACAACACACGCCCACCCGGACATAATAACCCACCTGTCCACCCAGCGCGGCTTCGACATCGACGCCCAAGACAGTCTGGGCTGGACACCTCTGATGCTAGCCTCCTCGCTGCGGGCCCCGACCGACGACTCCCTCGTGACCCTCCTGCTCTCCCTCTCCGCCGACCCGAAAGCGACCACCCACGCCGGCCAGACAGCGCTGCACTTCGCCGCGAGCAAAGCGAACCTCGCCACCGCGCGCACGCTCGTCGCCCACGGCGCCTCCGTGCGCGCCCGCGACCGCCGCGGCCAGGCTCCCCTGCATCGCGCTGCCGCCGTCGGTTGTGCCCCCGTCGTACGTCTGTGTCTGGAGAACCGAGCTGCGGTGAACGCTGCCGACGGGGATGGATTCACTGCGCTGCATCATGCGGTCGCCGAGGGCTGGGGGGATGTCGCCGTGTTGTTGCTCAAGGCGGGTGCGGAGGCAGATAGGAGGGATGGGGAGGGCAGGAGGGCTATTGAGCTTGCGCCTGATGATAAGGTTAGTATCTTATTTTTTTTTCTGCTTTGTTTTTTTGGAAGGGAAAAAGTGGGTTCATTTCTTGCTTTGATTTATTGGCGGTTGGTTGATGCGCTAGGGCGAGAGGGAGGGTGAGCGAGGAGTGGTGCTTTTCCTATTCTCCTTCTCCTTTTCCTTCTTATCCTCCTTCTTATCCTCCTTCTTATCCTCCTTCTTATCCTCCTTCTTATCCTCCTTCTTATCCTCCTCCTCCGTCCCCCTCCCCCATCTTCCCCATCTCTCCATCACTCATATGCCAAGTCTCTCGCACAGAATCGCATCAACACACTAACTCAACCCACCAGGTCAGAGACTACATCATCCACGCCGCAGAAGCAGAAGGCATAGAATTATGAGCCTCCTCGAGCAAAACTCAGAGCAGAAAAAACCGACAAGTTCTATAATCAGACTAATGAAAGTGAATAATATACAATTGACGAAACGAAAGTTCGTCGTTGATGAGAATTGGTCAATCCATCATCTCACGAGAAAGGATTTTATCAGATAACTGGTTGGTACATCATCTGGGTCAGTCATCCGGCTTGTGATACGGAAACGATATCCGAAGTGGTATTTTTCTCGCTATCGATATTAGACATTCAGCGATGGTGTTGGCGCTTCGAACGCGTGTCGCTCTATTCGCCACCATCATCATCATCACCATTATTGCCTAAAAAAAAGAGAAAAAAAAAGAAAAAAAAGAAAAAAAAAAGAAAAAAAAAGAAAAAAAAAGGAAAGGAAAGGAAAGAAAACTCGATTGAGCAGGGGAATCGTGGATTGAGAAATACAAGTCAAGAGTCAAGCATAGAGAGTTGAGCATAGAGAGTTGAGGGTAGAGAGCCGGGGATCGAGGACTGAGGACTGTGATTCCGTAAGACTCGTACAGTATGTCTTCATCAAGACCTGCGTGTATGTTTCCGTCCTCCCTTTTCTTCTATGAGACCCGCCCCGCTCCCCTTTTCTTCTCTTTTCTCTCTCTCTCTCTCTCTCTCTCTCTCTCTCTCTCTTTTTTTTTTCCTGCAGTTACATGCTCGTCCCATCCTTTCCCGATATTTGTGTAGCGCGATACGTTCGAAAAAGAAAACCCCGAAAAGACCTCCAAGAGACCAGTATTCCAACGTCGATCAATGCGTTTCTGTAGATGCTTGATAGTCATCTACATGGCGGAACTCTAAACAGCGAAGCATGCTGTCTGTACACATATGTAGCATCTTCATTTTTATCAAGTATCGTCGCTCTGTCTCTGTTGTCTCCCACGACGTTGCAATATCGGACATGTACAACCGTAGTCCAGCAGGCCTGTCGATTGATGGATCTGAGTATGAGATACCTTTCCCTATATATCTACGATAAGCCGCTCCACCTCTCATCCCGCGATATCTCCAATTCCCGACGACAACGCCCGGCCGTGAACTCGTAAACGCCTGCCTCTGAATGCCACTCGAGCCCGGTCTCGTCCCAGTAACTGCACACATCTCGGCGCGACAACACCATTCTGATGCTCTTCGACTCCCCCGATAACAGCCAAACTTTGTCGAATGCCTTCAACTCGGCATCTGGCCTCCACACACGCCGACCCTGCGACGCGCGAACGTACAACTGTACGACTTCGTGACCCGGGTACATCCCGGTGTTGCGGACTGCGACCGAGACTTCGATTTGGGCTTGATCGAGCGATAGCACGACCGTCAAGTCCGAATGAGCGAATGTGGTATAGCTGAGACCGTGTCCGAAGCACCATCTGTTGTTCGACGCCGCGTCTGGATGACGGTACCCCAGTCGCAGGCCTTCCGCATATTCGATCTGGAAACCGTCGCCGTCGTCGACGGCGGGGAAGTTTCCGAACGATGGCGTACACTCTAGGCGAAGAGGCCACGATGTGGCGAGCTTGCCGCTGGGATTGGTCTTGCCGGTGATGATGTCCGTGATTGCTTGTGCTCCCTCCTGGCCAGGGAAATGCGCGGCCAACACTGCATCGACGTCGTCCACGATGTCAGAGACGTCTATCGGATTGCCTCCGTGAAGCACGAGGACTGTCTTTGCCGACACACTTGACACTGCTTTGATCATGCGGAGTTGGTTTTGCGGGAGTTTGATCGTGTCCATATCGAAGCCTTCTGATTCGTGCTCGTGTGTGCGGCCACCGAAGATTATGGTATAGTCTGAGTGGTACGCTAGGTCGACAGCCTCTGCTATCGCCGCTCCATCTGAATACGCTTCCTCGAAGCAGAGCTTGGCAGCATGTGGTGAGATTTCTCCCGTGCTATAGGCGCTGTCTCGAGAATGAACGGCCAATCGAACACTGTAAGATCTCCCACCAACCATGTGGAAAGTAGTACATCTTTCGAGTTTCTTAGGGACAAACAGGAAATCCTCAACTGTGATATCTGGAGCGGAACCGGCAAGGATCTTTTGATCGTCGACATAAAGAGAAAAGTCGCCGGTGATCTGACATCCGATGGTATGCCAGCCGGTTGTTCTAGGAGTCAATCGTGTCTTGATCTCGTAATTGAATGCATTCCGATCCAACCCGGGCTTGACAAACCCAAGCATGACCACTTGTGGGACCGGGGATATCTCCTCGAACACAGGCGAGGGACGGCCGTCATTGTAATATTTGATGTCAACTCCATTCTCCCCGCTCGATGCGACAATCTTCTCCTGGGCTACGATTGGAACGGTGTGGTTGCTGTTGACGCCTTGTGCATAACGGACGATGCTGGGTACCGGATGGGCATCTCTCAAGCAGTCGTATGGTCGTTGTATATACTGCGGAGTTGCATATGCGCTCCCTCCCCCGGATACCGATGGTGTTTCAGCTGCAGCCCCAATGACTGCAATCTTGGGAGCTCTTCGCATGTCGATCGGCAGTACCTCTTTCTCGTTCTTGAGCAAGACAATGCCCTCCGAAGCGACACGACGGGCCATCATGCTTGTTCGGTCGCAGACAACAACTTTCTCGGCTTTGGAACTGTGACTCTCTGCCGTTTGGCCAATCAAAGTCAGCACATTCAGAGTCGCTTCGTCTATGTCTGCCTCCGTTACGGAACCATCTTCAAGAGCCTCGAGGAGTTTTTTTCCGCGGAAGACACTGGGTCCCGGCATTTCCAGGTCCAGACCAGCTTTCAGGGCTTCTGCTCCTGAGTGAGTCCCGTACCAATCTGACATGATGCAGCCTTGATAATTCCAGTTCTTACGAAGAAGACTTTTGATCAATGGCGTTTGGCTGCAGAAGATCCCATCGAGTTTATTGTAGCTGGAGATACCCGTTAGCAATGCCCTCAAACGATACTCGTGTGATATTACTGACGCCATCATGATCGACGCTGGGTTGGATCCTTGAAGTAGATATTGAAATGCTTTCATGTATATCTCGCGCATAGTTCGTCCACCCGCAGACTCTGCGACATTATAGGTTCGCCTCTTGGTCTCACTCTCATTCCCAGCGAAATGTTTAACACATGCACCGACGCCCTGTGATTGAATGCCGGTGACAATCGCCGCAGCAAGCTTGCCCGTAAGGAGAGGATCTTCGCTGAAGGTTTCGAAGTTGCGACCGCCACGAGGATCTCGATGGATGTTGATATTCGGTCCAACCACAACTTGAACAGATTTCAATTTGGCTTGAATGCCGACTTCGACACCTAGCTCTCGCATGAGCTTCTCGTTCCATGTTGCAGCCAGGCATGTGCTGCTGGGGAAGCAAGCTGTCCCTTGGTCCTCTAGGTGCGAGTTGCTGCCGCGGACGCCATTGATGGAGTCGCTGACCTTGAGTGCTGGGATCTCGAGACGATCGACTCCTGCAGTCGTAGTAAAACTTGTTCCTGAGAGGAGGCTGACTTTCTCCTCAATCGTCAATTCTGCCAAAAGTTCTTGAAAATGTAGTACGTCGTCTCGCTCGATTGGCGATACAGGATCCGGTGAGGCGGTATTCGAAAGTGGTGGAGTCGAGGGCAAGCTCACGATGTGAGTGATGATATCTGTTTTGGTTGTGTTGAGATCAAGAGCACGATCGAAATCAGTAATGCTAGCCATCACTGGTGGCGGAAGTGAAGAGCTTGAGGATTCTCTGCATCCGAAGACTTGACATTATACATGTATGCAGAACCCCGATCATTTATTCGGCATACATCGTTCACGTCCATGACTTGAGATGCTATTGCAATGCGCAGTGCACCGAGGACGGTCAAGAGTGGACGCCTTCCGTTTTTGGCGCTTGGCCGTCCTCCTTTCCGTCCTCAGCGCTTGGCCGTCCTCTTTTCCGTCCTCAGCGCTTGGCCGTCCTCCTTTCCGTCCTCAATTCGAATATGCGAGCCATCGCCTTGTAACGCAGCACGAACGCAATATGCAACTGGTCGAAAGTGTCAATGGCTCTGGTGGTGGTCCGATGGCTAACAGTAATGCTTTGACATGCCAGACATGTAACAGATGTTTCTCGCGGCCTGAGAACCTGGCCAGGCATCGTGCGAGTCGTGAGTCTGTCGCCTCATGCTATATCAACGCAAATGAGACTAACACTGTCTAGATAGTGGCGTCGCCAGATATGTCTGTTCCTATTGCTCAAAGAAATTTACGCGCAGGTTGGCTCTCGACTCCTGATCGAACGCAGGATCTTGCACTAATGGACGTGAAAGCGATCTTCTGAATAGACATCGAAAGATACACGAACGACATGCTAGGTCTCCGCATACACCACCGCAAGGTGTGTTGACAGACACTCATGCGACTCGGGACTCTCATAGGCCACGTCATGCTGAAAGTCTAGACGGATCGAACAATCTGATCTCGCCGGCTCCAACCGTACCCAGTTTACAATCTATTTCGAACAACGGTCCTACACAAACCGATGTTGTAGCACGACAAATCTCTTCAGCAACGATTGGTGCATCCGAGAATGGATCGGCCTCGATTGCATCCTCATTGCCGCTGGCAGGCGAAGTTGACATGTTCCCACACTCAAACGCGGCCTGGCTAGGGAACGCTGATGCTTATTACGGCGAGGGACTGTTTGATGCCGATTTAGCATGGACTATGGACTTCATGTCTAACGATACGGGGCTCCTAGACGGACTCGGCGACTTGCTTAGTCCACCGTTGTTGGATTTGACTCCTGGTGTCATTGCTGCTCCGCTTGTCAATCATAGCGATTCTTCTCAGGCCGAAGACGAAGATCCAAGAGACTGGCCTGATCGTGAGAGCAGGCCCGCTAGCCCTACACGTAGAACGTTCCAGACTCAAAAACGTGGACCGCATCCAATTTGCTTCCAGACGGATGAAACGGAGCGTAGGCATTTCATGACCAATCATCCAGCCAAAGTTGGGAATATCAGCCCTGACACGCGATTTATCTTGCTTCAAATCCTTGGGTCGCCGAACATGAATGCTTTTTGTGGACCACCTCCGACAAATGAACTCTTTCCTGGCATCAATGATCTCGACTATTTCATCCAGTTGTACTTCGTCCATGTGCAGCCCTATTTTCCAGTGATTCACATGCCTACGTTTTCTATATCCGCAGCTAAGCCGCTGCTTCTGCTCTCTATGATGCTTCTGGGATCAAGTCATTCCGCATCGAATCGTGGACGCTTCGGTTTTGCTTGTTTGGAACGCACACGGCTTGCTCTCATGCATGAACGAGAGCTTGATATCAAATTCGTAAGTGTACCAACAGATCATACCATTATACATCACTAATTTTCCTTCCAGCTTCGAGATATTGACAACATCCTTACTCTGCTTCTTCTCTGTGTTGGTGGTATGTGGAGCGGACAGAAAACTGCCTACGAACGAGCTGAGGGCGACCGTGGCCTTCTTATAGTCGCTTGCCGACGTTGTCGACTGCTGGACTGTCGGGCACAGAACAAGCAGACCAGTAGCCGCCCCTTGAGATACGGAAGCCAGCGGCTCAACGAAACATGGTGCAATTGGATTGATATGGAAAAACGTAAACGGCTGGGTCTTTCCATATACGTCTTCGATTGCCAGTTTGCGGCCATATTCAACAACCAACCATACATCAGCAAAGCCGAAACCACAAATGCAGTCCTGCCGTGCAGCCCAACGTACTGGAATGCACCGACCGCTAGGACCTGGAAACTTCTGCTTGGTCCAGCCGAAATACCGCCTTCGACGTTTTGGTTGCCAACACTGAACAACATTCTGCTCCATGGCACAGAGGCATCGACCACAGACATGGCACTCGGATGCTTTATCTCAACAGACAGCTTCAGTAGCCGGCTCCTGATCTACGTTCTTCACACTCACATATTCGAATTTCGACAAACGTTGTGCATGCTCAATCCGACCGGAATAGGCTCGTCACCCGTCTCCTTTGGACCACAGCACATCGGAGCGGGACTGGTTGACCGCCGTAACTGGCTGCTGAGTGCTCTGAGCAACTGGGACCAGTTCTACGGCGCCAGTTGCAAGGACTCCGTGCCTGAAGATGAGACATTCTCCAGCCGCTTACTGTACCATCTTGCCCATTTGTCCCTGAGTGTGAGCTTTTCAGACCTACATCTTGTTGCTGGTAGATCGGGCTCGGAAGAAGACATCCATCTAGCGGAAGAATCTCTATCTAACTGGATGCAGAGAGAGCGACCAGAAAAGGTATTGGACCACACCATCAAGATGCTCGAGCTAGCGCACCGGGCACTCTCCCTGGACGCAGCACCGTCATGTAGTTTTGAGCTCTCCGTCTGCTTATTTACTGGCGGACTCATCTGCTGGACAGTATGCCGCCTTCAGGAGAAGCTCCTCGCTGAACATGATGGCGACTTACACCCGCAACAAATGGAAGGACAAGTGCAGATCTCAGGTTTGATTGAACATGTGCGTCAAGCCAGTCAAGCTTTGCAGAAAATGGGTTGCTGGAGGCTGAGCTCGACGTTCGGGTATATATTGAAAAAGTTTTCGGATCGCTCTTAATGGAATGATTGAGATCGCATTTTCAAACATAAGATTAATAGTTGAGTTATTGCCTCATTGCTAGATAAGTCATAAATCGACATTTTGTCAATACTGAAATATATGTTTCTATATCGTTCTCATCTGAGTCCTGTCCATGACAACGCCTTCGGCAGTGAGAGATTGACTGTGTGACCCTTGTCATGCAGCGACTGAGCGACAGTAATCTCATAACGGCCTGCTTCAACCGTCCAGCACTTGCTATTTTCATTCCAATCGGCAAGTGCGTTCCTTTCCAGGCTGACCGAGAACGGACGGGAAGAGCCTGGATCGATATCGTGAACCTTGACGAATTCTTTCAGCACCCGAATAGCTCTCGGCTGCGCTTGACCGGGGCATTGGTGCGGAATAGAAACATACACCTGCACCACTTCCGATCCCGTGACATTGCCTGTGTTGCGCACGAGACCAGTGATAGAAGCCGCGAAGTTATCCTTGCTAGCTTCGAAAGATGCGAGAGCAACATCGGCGAGTTCGAACACCGTGTAGGAAAGACCGTGGCCAAACGCAAATGCGGGAGGCACGTTATTCGCTTCGTAGTGGCGGTATCCAACCAGCAATCCTTCTTCGTATGTGATCTTGTTGCCATCTTGCACGTCGGTCCCTGGGAAGTTGCCGAAACAGGGCGTATCCTCCAGACGTAGTGGGAAGGTCGTGGGCAATCTTCCAGATGGGTTCACCCGTCCGAACAGGACGTCAGCGACGGCATTCCCGACCTCCTCGCCCGCGAAGAATACTTGGACAATTCCTTGGACGTCATCAACCCACGGCATTGCCACAGGTGCTCCGCTTTGGTTCACTACAATTGTTCGTGGCTGAGCGCGGGCGACGGCCCTGACCAACTCATCTTGACCCTTGCTGAGATCAATTGTGTCGCGATCGAACCCTTCACTCTCCCACTCGGTGGTGGTGCCCGTGAAGACGACAGCCAGGTCTGCTGCTTCCGCGGCAGTGGCAGCGTCAGCAATGCCATTCGTGACCAATACCTCTTCGAAGTACCCTACCCTTATCCCTTGCGGTGTAATAGTCATCCCCGGAGGTACAGGCGTATATGCTCCTTGAGCTTCTAGAACCAAGTGGTATTGCTTGCCTGCCTCGAACTTCAGATGGGCTTTGTGCTCGTATTTGCTTGGCTGCCAGATGAAGTCTTCGTTGATTGTGTTCATCCCTTCGAAAGACAGCACTTTCTCATTGTTGATGAACAACGTGGAAGGTCCGGACGATGTCAGTCCTAGGACGTGCTCTCCTGTCGTGCTTGGGGTGAGGAATGTGGTTAGTCGTACACAAAAGTCTGGTTTCAACCCTGGTATCTTTGCGTCGATTAGGACGAGGTTGAGCTCTTCGATAGTGTCAACTTGGAGGAGTTTTGTGGTTTCAAATGATCTTCCATCGAACCATTCCACCTTGACACCCTTGGGACTCCCCGCCGAGGCCTCGGTACACATCTGATTGACAGACGGAGATGGCAATTTTCGAAAGACGGGTACGCCGGTATGGTGGCTGATATCGACATCGGGAAGGCTGGATCGGATGGCATCCAGCGGTGCGATGACCTTGCTGGAACGGACACTTGCACTGCCGCCGCCATGAGGAGTGGGTTGTGCTGCAAGCGCACCAACAATGGCAATTCTGCGTCTCTTCAGTTCCTCCGGTTTTATCGGAAGTGCCCGATGTTGATTTCTCAGAAGGACCAGGGATTCTGCAGCAGCCTTCCGAGCGATTGCGATCCTTTCTGGTGTGGCCTCATACTTTTCGGCATCGAGGTCAATATTGTGGTGTAGCCTCTGGGCGAGCTCAATCACCGGGAGAGCACATCTATCGATATCCAAGTCCGAGATATATCCTTTACGCACGGCATGGACAATCTGATCACCTCGATGCTTGGTCGGACCAGGCATCTCCAAGTTCAGGCCAGCGGAAACGGCAGGTATACTCGAGTATGTTCCATACCAATCGCTAACAAGTAGGCCTTTGTAGCCCCATTCTTGGCGAACAAGGCCTTGGAGAAGGTCCTTGTCTTGCGAACACCACTCCCCGTTGACCTTATTGTAGCTCGTCATAAGTGTCCATGGGTCCGAGTGTTGAAGCATGATTTGAAAGGCTCTCAAATAGATCTCCCGGAGTGTCTTGTTCGGGATGACGGTGTCAACACTGTCTATCAGTCAACTTTGAGTTCTGATACTCTAAAGATTTTTAGGACAAGCTAACCTTGTGCGATTCTTCTCTACCTCGTTGGCAACAAAATGCTTTGGTGAGGCAGCAATATTCTCCGATTGAAGCCCGTTGATATACGCCGCCGCGAGATGACCTGTCAAAAGAGGGTCTTCGCTGAACGACTCAAAACTCCGCCCATCTGTAGATGCATGATAAGCCTATTGTCGAACATCCCCAGCAAATCAGTACTTACGCAGAGGAGATCTATGCATGTTCATTGTTGGACCCAGTACAACCTGAGCACTTTTTGTCTTGGCTTCTTTTGCAATCTCCGCTCCCACCGCTCGGATTAGATCGCGATCCCAAGATGCACCGAGACACGCCCCAGAAGGGAAACAGGTGGCTTCTTTTTATGATTGTCAGAAGGTAAGAACTGATGACCTGGACTGGACTCTTACTAGTGCTGTTGTATATGCTCTCCCCACGAGCTCCATTGGGTCCATCGGTTAGCTGCATTGGTTAGTATTGGACTGGTTACGGCTCACGAAAGTCGAGGCCCACCTTGATGGGAGCAATACCAACTCGTGGTATGCTTTGAGTCCGCCACGTCGTTTGGCCCGCAAGCAGCGAAACCTTTTCCTCTAGACTCAACTGTCGCAAGATGTCTACAGCAGAGACGGCGCGGTTGGTGAGGTTCACACTCCGTGAAGCAACCGATTTCTCTGTGGCAGTGGTAGACATGATGAATGATGGTAGATTGAGTTGGGATAGATGGTAGCCGTCATTGCTGATGCCACCGTTCAATCTTTATGAACTTCTCGCATAGATCTCGATCATGATACAATATTGCTAAAAGATCCGAGGCAGGTCACGATACGAGCACTCACTCCGCCTGGGTCTCACTCCGCCTGGGTCTCACTCCGCCTGAGTGGACGGTCCACCTCCACCCATGCGGAGTGAGGCCCAAGCTGAATTAATTCTAGCGACCCCACAAACTTTCCCCATGGTTATCCCCCGCTCTCTACAATATCCTCAGCCCCAGTGTGATGCCACGTGCGGGAGTAGGGTATCCGGATCACGACCATTGACGGACTAGGAGGACGGCAATGCTCATCTGCAGACGAGCACGATACGTATAATAGCAGGATGGACACCCTGCAATCATCCAGGCACTTCTCCACAATCATTACAGAACACCATGACCGAATCATTGAACGAGTCAGCCCTCGCTAGCAAAGACATGGGTGCAGCGACCCTTGAGATCGTAGACAACCCCTCGCAGGAAGAACAAACCTATCTCGAGGCACTCAAGCAGAATCCTAAGGTTGTCTTCTTCAGTCTTGGATCATGCATCAGTAGCATGCTGTGGGGATTTGATACTGGTATTTATATTAAGCCCTCTTGTCTTGTTCTAAATTCACGTTAGTGAACCAAACAGGCGTCAACAGTATCAGTACTGCTCTTCCAGGTTTTAAATTGGTCTTTGGCTATGAATATGGAGGCGAACTTCTGATCTCTGCTACCTGGAATGCTTTGTGGACTGCAATGACTTCTCTTGGCATGCTTGTCGGTAAGTGCTGTATGTCGACTCTGACTGACTACATGTCTGACGCGCTACAGGTGGTCTTGCTTGTGGGCAGATTTCTGATTGGACTGGGAGGAAAATGGGCTTGATCATTGGTGCACTTCTGTCTGTTGTCGGCGTGGCTGTGGAATATATCGCCAAGGAGCCTGGTGTGCTTCTAGCAGGCAAGATTGTAAGTCATTCAAGGCGTGTCCCGACATTCATCATGAGCTGATTCTTTTCAGGTCAACGGTTTCTCACTCGGGTTCTTCCTTACTCTTGGCCCTGTCTATGCATCAGAGATTGCACCCATAAAGCTACGTCCGACTCTTGTCGCGGCTGTAAGCTTATTCATTTCAGCTGGGCAACTAGCCGCTATCGGGATCGGCAACACCAGGTTTCCAATCATGAGCCCTGCCTCGTACAAAGTTCTCTTCGCCGCGCAGTGGGCTTTTCCAGGAGTGATGCTTCTGTTCGCTCTCATCATGCCAGAGAGTCCCTGGTATCTCGTCAGGAAGAACAAGATAACGCAAGCCGAGAAGAGTCTCGCGAGGCTGCACTCGAAGGGATACGACATCACCAAGGGGCTCGCAGAAATACAAGCTGCAGTCGAAGCAGAGGAAGCTCAATCTGTATCTCAAACAGCCGTGACGTATCTCGACTGCTTCCGGTCGACCGATTTTCGCAGGACTCGGATTGCTTGTGGTATGTTCTTGGTCCAGCAATTCACCGGCATCGCCTTCTACAGTCAAGCACTCTACTTCCTCGGCATCTCTGGTTTGCCAACGGCATTGACCTTCCAGCTCGCTCTGGGAGGCTTCGGTGTCGCGATGGCTGGCAACGTTGTATCATGGTTTATTATGAATTATGTCGGCAGACGACCACTACTTCTGACGGGTGTCATGCTCAACGCTATCCTCCTCCTCTCAGTCGGTATCGCCGGCACCTCGAGCAAGAGTGCGGCGCTGTACTACATCGCGTACGTGATGAACTTCGCGCAGCTCTTCTACGCTCCCACAGTGGGTGCCGTCAGCTGGAGTATCAGCGGAGAGGTCAGCTCTATCCAGAAGAGGGCCAAAACACAGAGTCTCTGCACCATCACAAATGCCCTCGCTAGTTGGGTGCTGAACTTTATCTGCCCATACTTGATCAACACCGACCAAGCCAATCTCGGTGGCAAGGCCGCTTTTGTCTGGTCGGCGTTGAGTTTTATCGGGCTCGTGTGGGTCTGGTATGAGGTCCCCGAGATCAAAGACCGCAGCTTCAGCGCCCTCGACATCATGTTCAGCCAGCGTGTTCCAACCAGGAAATTCAAGGCGTACGAGGTCGAACGTACCGATGCCGCTGGCAAACAGACACTGTGATGCTGGTCATTGTTCGATCAGTCAAGGCTGGAACAGCAAAGGAACAGCGGATGACAACGACACGTAAAGACAGCGGACATACAGTTCCTGGAGCATGCCCGAAAACGAGTGATGCGGAGATATGGGTTTAGTTTGCTTGTGCTCTTTTTTTTTGAGATTCCCACGGTTCGGGCGGATATGTATGTACTGTACAGAAAACATGGTTACGTTTATACGACGATCGTGAGCATCAACTACCTTCGGGGATGGGAAAGTTGTTTGAGAGTTACTTAAAGGGGGGGGTGGGGACAACGAAAGGGTTGCCCTGTACAGCGTCGAGGTATAGTAGATGTAGCAGTAGAACATTCTCAGATAATGTTATTGTAGCTGTACCCCCTCGAAACTTCATTTAACGACATACCTGCACACCAAGACGGAACCTTTTCATAACATAATGACATTGCCTGCGAGAGGTCATACTTTCTACATACATATACAATGCTCTAAGTAGATACAATTTTGGGCGGGTTATATGGAAAGTAACATGATATACCCTTAGTGTTATCAAATAGCAACTTATTCTATCGAACTAGGGTTGTACTACATAGTTCTTTCCCTTTTACCTTTCATAGGCAAGTTTAATCGCCCCTCCCCCCCCCCCCCCCCCCCCCCCCCCCCCCCCCCCCCCCCCCCCCCCCCCCCCCCCCCCCCCCCCCCCGCCCACCCCCCACCCCATACCGCGCCACCACCACCAGACCGCTACAACCACAACACCCA
>Ga0115856_100270_pt1 | contig 19002 bp, 9 predicted proteins | sample InSIn4gowninarea_FD_83870 | JGI IMG/M metagenome (GOLD analysis project Ga0115856, IMG submission 83870)
TTTGAGGTTTTACTAGCAGAGAAAGGTTTGTTAGCCATCTTTCCATAGATGCATCCTTCACACAGTGAAATGTTTGTTAGCTGGGGAACATGAAAACCTTGGGCTAATTTTTGATGATGTATTGATACTATTTTTGTGTTGTGTGCTCTTGAGCTTCTTCTTCTCCAAGCTTTGTGTGCATTCCTGCAACCCTAGGTCCAACAGGTTAAAGTTCATGCATAATTTATTGTGAGTCATTGAACTAAGGCTACCATTTATAAAATAAATACAACCATGTCCCTACATAATATGTCTAAGTAAAATATGGCATGACCGCCATTGCATGTACAAAATAATGGCGGCTAACATGCCGATGTGTAAATAAATAATATCGAATATAATTTTTTCAAAAATCTTGTGCATTAATATGTACACCAAAAATATGTTGCCATCATCATTTTGCCCCGCACTAACCTTGCCACCACTGATTAATTACCATCGATAACACATGCACATAATTACCATAATTTCAATATATTAATAATTCTAATAATTTTCAAAAATCTCAATAATTCCAATATTCACAACACACATACACACTATAATGATGCACTATAATGTGTAGGTTAGATTTTTATCATATATAGTGTAATAATGTCTTTCTTTTGGATTTTCTAGACAAGCTATGTTTGGAGGTAGCTTGAATCTTGGTATTTCACTAAGCTCTTCTCTCTATTTTTTGACATAGTCTTGACATGGTGTGGTGCATCAAGTTAAGGGTCTATCAAATTCAATTAGATTGATCATGAGACACTATAAGGCACTTGACTTCTATTCAAGGGACTCTTGGCTTTAGTGGATTCGCAAAGTCCACCATGCGTGCCATGTGTTAGCCTTGAAAGGCCTAAGGTGGTTACTTCCATGTAAACACATGATTGGGTATGGTGACTTTTCATTTGTACCTCTTGGGTGTGCCTTCAGCATGCACATTCATTAATATATTCGATTATGGATTCATAAAGGAGAAAGAAATACATCAGCCACCATGGAGGTTGTGGCCCCAACAACAATGATTTTCTTTTTATTGTTTCATAAAGTAATGGTTGATAGAGGATTGTTTGTTGCCACACATCTGAGAATGTTGGGCCCAAGACCTTAAATGTCTCTATGTTAGTGGTGGTGAGGATAAATGATGTCATTGATACAATACTGTACAAGTCTATTAGATTCTATATGGATTGGCATCGAATAGGTGAACCATATGATGATGGTCACAACAGGCCAAGGCCAGTGTTCACAGAAAACATTTTTCTTAACAAAAACAAAACCTTCAACTCCAAAGTTTTAAAGGTTTTTATTGAAATTTTACAAGTTTTAAGCACAAATATAACTAAAATTCCTTGAAATTTGCAGGTTTTAAAACCTTATATTTTAAATTTTGAAGATCATTTTTTCTAAAATTTGCCATTCACCTGACATTACAACGTGGTTTTTTGTGAACACTGACCAAGGCCCCCATTAGTAAATGTGGGTGTGAAGTTCTGCATACCTAGGAGAGGAGTATCAAAGCGACCTCTCAAAAGGACAAGAATGGTCATGATGTGGCTATTCTTAGTAGCTCGGAAGTGGGTAGGCTCATGCATAATCCCATGACCCTAGGAAATGTCGAGCTATGACCCCGGCTCAAAAAACAAAAACAAAAATAGGAAATGTAGAAGCATATGTCCCTCAATGGTACACCTGTGGACCAAACAAATATAAAGTCAAGATTATCCATGAAAGACTTGAGTTGTCATGTGAGGAAAATTGTCCCTTGGCAATTCCGCTTGAGCCAACAAGGAACGGGCAATGGCCATCGTCCTGAGGCCTAAAAATATCGGGCTGAAAAAGCACATGATTCTAAAGAAATTGGGTTGTTAAGAATATGTATTCTAAAATAAAATGTTGTGATAAGTAAGCTAGATGTATGCATAGATTAGTGGTGTGCCTTTATTTCGAAAGTGTGCATTCCAAATAATTCAATATCAGTAAGGGGTCTTAAAGGATTTCTTCTTATACCAAGGCACAACCCAGCCAACCAAATTGGATGGATGGCTAATTCATGGGTTGGATGGGGTTAGGCTCACTGAGATGAATGGATCTGGAATTTAGTTAAAGAAAGAAAAATAAATAGAACTCCTTGGGATAAATTCAAAGAGATGATTTTTCCCTATTAACTAGTAGGGTATCCAGTTGAGCCACAGGATAGGCCCACTTGTGAAAGTTCATATAGGAAAATTACCTTATGAAAAAAAAGAAATATGGAGGAATGGAGGAATCACTTGTTGCTGCAAAGTCTTTCCCATTTAAGCCTTAGGGAGTTGTTGGGATAATCGACCAATGACACATTGCAAGGTGTGAGGCCCTAAGTAAGGTCACTCTACCCCTAGATAAGGCTTTTGCCTACCGAATATGGAGTAGACTAATAGAGGCACAGGTCTTTCAATCCAAAAAAAACACATAATTATACATACATCAAGGGTTTTTTCTTTTACAAAATAACAAAATTTATTTTTTTATAAAAAAGAAAAGAATATAAGACCTACATATAAATAGGGGTTTAAATATTACACCTCGAATGCACATTATATATAGGTTTTCTTAGAAGTGCATCCCCATGATTCTTCTCCCAAAGAACATAATCTTCTCCCAAAAGAAAAAATCACAATTTTAACGGATTTTCTCTCAATAATGAAGAATTATGTGACAAGAGTATCTCTCTCTCCCCCTCTCTCTCTAGCCTTTTCGGTGCCCATCATGGGGCATATTGACTAACTCATCAAACCTTGATTCATGCCCATGTGGGTTCCAATCTTGGTTTGTATTAGATAAGCCCTCAATATGGCTTCTTGACATTGTTGGTACGATGTTAAAACCTTGTTCCCAATGGAACCCTAATTCATACCCACTTGTGTTCGAAACCTGAGCCCTTACTAGCTTCTTGGAATTGTTGCTACGACATTAAAAACCCCTTCCCCTGTGTAATTATTACGAGAGATTAGGCAAGCCTGTAAATATATTATCATTTCAAACAAGCTAAGTCAAAGGAGGCCTACTCAGAATGCTTATATTGTTTCAACCGAGAAGTTAACTCAAGAGCACGTGTAGATTTAGCGTGTGTGACAAGAGAAGAGGAGCTGACGTGAATCGAACGAATGTGCTTCTGCACGATGAGGTTATAATAAACAGTAGAACGTGAAGAAAGGCTTTCCCTAGGTGGAACGTGAAGAAGGCTTCCCCTTGGTGGAAATAATAACATGTACAATATTGATATAATAACATTTGCTTTTCTCTTGTAGTTGTATAAATTTTCTTCTACAAAATCCAGGGATGTAGGAATCCCGGCCCTTGAATGAATTTTACGAAATCACAATATTTCAAGGATTGGAGAGCTTATGAGAAGAGGGCTGCATCAGATCCTTTTGCAGGGTGACATTAATATGGAGGTGCAGCTCTTGAAGCTTAATTTTCTGCTTGCTTTAATTCTGGGTTTTGTGAGTAATCATTGCACTCTTGGGGATGCGTTAGCGCCTGCATTCTTCATCTTTGGTGACTCCATCATGGATCCTGGCAACAATAATCGATTTGTAACCTTAGCCAAGGTTAATTATTACCCCTATGGCATGGATTTCCCAGGTGGTGTGCCCACAGGCAGGTTTAGCAATGGCTACAGTGCAGCAGATTACTTTGGTGAGCTCTCCTAATTAGAATTACTCAACAAGCCCCTTAAACCATTTACATGCAGACATATCATGAGTACTTCTAATCTAATGAATTATGATTTCATTCGTCGCTCATGATGCATGCGGAATATTTGTGATTGACGTTCTTACATGCTTTTTTTTCGTTACAAATGCAGCTTTTAAGTTGGGCTTGCCAATAATCCCAGCTTACCATAATCCGGCAACAAAAGGAAAAAAGCTGCTACAGGGTGTCAACTTCGCCTCTGGAGGCTCAGGGATACAATCATACACGGGAAAGCTTTATGTATATCAATCTGCTCGATTATACCTACAACAGATTATGCTACTTGAACACATAGTGGCATCATGCAAAATTATGCACTCACAATTAATGTTGTTTTCACAGGGGGAGGTTGTTTCAATGCAAGACCAGATTGACAATCTTTGGGATGTCAAGAAAGAGATAATTAAGATGATAGGAGGATCTGCAACGGATTATCTCTTTGCACAAGCTGCTTACGTTGTGGTTACTGGATCTAACGACTGGCTCTTGTCTTTTTTCAACCCCATTATACCCATTGGCGTGTCTCACACACCCACACTGTATATAGACATTCTCATCGAAAAGCTCCTTTCGCAAGTTGAGGTACGCCAATTTAAGATCTTTAAATGTGTGTGTGTGTGTGTGTGTGTGTTTTTGCGGAATAATTAATAGTGCTGATGATGTTTAACTGACACAAATAAATAATTAAATATCACTGCATTATACACAGAGATAGCGAAAATGTAGACATGAGAGAGAGCACTTTTTTTATAAGGCATCGTTATTAAGAAGACAATTGTCTTCTGCAAACTGTTGGAGACACATTTGTTTATTACCATGAGGCAGCTGGATTCCTCTTCGTTTACCTTGCTGCATAGCCTTGCCAACTAATTTCAAAATAATGTGTATAACCAGTGAATGAAGTGGAGATGAAGTGAGGTCCTAAACCCATGTCTTTTAGAGATTGGGGATAAAATCTCATTCTATTATGTCATATGCCTTGTTAAAGAAGAAGAAATCTTGTTTGGATACCATGATAGTATCTAGTATGTATCTCCCTTTATGAATCATTTCTGTACTGATCTGATCCATTTGTAGAGATTCGTTGTTAATCTCCTAGCTAGCGTTTTAGCAAAGATTTTGTATGTGGTGGTGAGGAGAGTGATCGATCTCCAGTTTGAGAGGTTCGCTTTATCTTCTCTTTTGTGGATTAACTTGATGACACCTTCATTGATCTACACAGGTAATGCACCAAATCTGATAGTCTAGCTTATTCCCATACCCTTTTGAAAGGTTATACCAAAACTTCATTGAAGCTTTGAATTAATTTTGCTGGTAGTCTATCTAGTCCCGAACGTTTTCCACACTTACTTTAGAGAATCAATGGTCTACATGGTATCAAGATAATTGAGATTACTCTTTCACTAAACTAATCCCACGCCAACACCTGTGTTCACTGATCCGGACAGTGTTTCACAATGGCTCAGGCGAATCCAAACGATACTACCAGAACATATGCATTAGATCGTCTTAATGACAGTAATTACCAAGTCTGGAAATTAAAGATTGAATCCGTCTTAGCCAAGGCGGAATTGCTGGGGGTCGTTGATGGAACGGAACCCCAACCAGCACCAAATCACGCTGACCTTCCAAATTGGCAGCGTAAAAACATCAACACCAAAGCAGAAATTCTTCTGCATCTAGGCGATAAACAGGTCCAACAAATCAGGACCCTGACCACTGCAGAAGCCATCTGGGTTCGTTTACGAGCCCTGTATGAGCACAATGACATCACCACACAGATGGCTAACCTAAAAAAGCTTACTTCCTTCATTTTGGAGGAGGACCAAGATGTTCTTAAATTCCTGGATGACTGGCAACGCCTTCTTGATGATACTATCATCTCTGGCCTTGTCATGGTCGACCCTATGCCAGCAGCACTTCTCTTAAATTCCTGGATGACTGGCAACGCCTTCTTGATGATACTATCATCTCTGGCCTTGTCATGGTCGACCCTATGCCAGCAGCACTTCTCTTATCCGCTTTGCCACCTTCATGGCGTCCTTTCATCACCACCAAAACCATCGTAGCCAATCTTACTGTCTTTGACCTTGTTGCATCTATCACACAAGAACAAACTATGAGAACCACTTCTACGTCTTCCACCAACTCAACACCCATGGCTATGGCTGCACATGTCAACTCATTTAAAGGAAAGAAACCTTACCGTTCATACTCCAATACAACTCGCTCACGTATTCCCACTACATCAAAAACTCGACATAATGGTACTTTCCATGTTAAAGATCCTTTTTGCAAAATCTGTCATAAACCAGGTCATCTCAGCCGTGATTGTTGGCATAAGGGTAAAAATAAAGGTTATTTTAAGGGCTCTCAAAGAGCCTTTGCTAATTATGCATCCGGTTCCGATGACTCCTCTCAGGAAGAAGAAGATCCGGATGACTATAGCAATGATGAGCGTGAAGATGATGAGCCTCTTCAGGCTTACACCTCCACCCTCATATCATCCTCCTCTTTGTCGAGACACTGGATTCTTGACACTGGGGCAACCCATCATCTCACCTTCAATCGTGACTGGCTTACCAATTATCATCCCTTGTCTCAACCATTAGAAGTCAGTTTAGGTGATAGTGGAACCTGTCAAGCATTAGGACATGGGACAGCTACCATAACACTTCCTAATAGCACTAAAATTCAATTAGATAAGATCTATTATGTACACGACCTTACAAAAAATCTAATTTCTGTAAGTACTGCCACCTCTCATGGCACTAGCATTACTTTTCATCACTCATCATGTATCATCAAACATACACTCCCATCTGGTCATACCCTTAATGTAGAATGCCCAAAACTAGGTCGTCTCTATATTTTAGGGACAACCAAACAACCCATAAGTGCTCATGCAACAGAATTATCTCCACAACCCGAATATGACACGCTTCTCTGGCATTACCGTCTAGGCCATCTAAATACTCAATCCATGCAAAAAATACATCATCAAAAATTAGCCCAAGGTTTTCATGTTCCCCAGCTAACAAACATTTCACTGTGTGAAGGATGCATCTATGGAAAGATGGCTAACAAACCTTTCTCTGCTAGTAAAACCTCAAGTGATCGACTTCTTCAACTCGTTCACTCAGATTTGTGTGGACCCATACCTACGAAATCTCTTATGGGCCACCAGTATTTCCTTACATTCTTTGACGATTACTCCAGATTCACCATCGTCTCTTTCATGAAATCCAAATCTGAGGTTTTCACACACTTCAAAGCATATCATACACTGGTCGAAAACCAATTAGACTGTAGGCTTAAATCTCTCCAGACAGACAATGGGGGAGAATTTACCTCTCAGTCCTTCATATCCTACTGCATAGCTCACGGTATTCATCACCATCTGACAGTACCCTACCATCCCCAACAAAACGGGGTTGCTGAACGCAAAAATCGAACGCTTTTAGATGCCTCGCGTTGCATGCTTCGTGTTGCCAATCTGAAAGATCGCTTCTGGGCTGATGCCGTTGCTACAGCGTGCTACCTGCAAAACAGGACATACCACCGTACTGTCAATACTACTCCTTACTACCTCTGGTTCAAGCGAAAACCAGATTACACAAGCCTGAGAGTCTTCGGCTCTCCTGCATATTGTTACACTCCGCCACAAACTCGTACAAAACTGGATGCACGCGCACTTAAGGCCATCTTTATTGGCTATGGCGAGCCTCATGGAGTTAAAGGTTTTCGATTCTATAACCCTGCCAAAAACCAGGTGTTTTTCTCCCGACATGCAATCTTCGATGAGGACTCCCTAATTTCCTCTTCACAACCTGTGCATTCAAACAATCAAGGCTTACCATCACCTTCTTCCTCAGAACAATCTGCAGATCACCACGATTCTGTTTTCTGGGAGGAACCTGACGCATACCACGTTCCTGCTCCTGTGGCCCCACCACTGCCTCAACCCGCCCCGCCTCTGCCTCCTCCCATAGCTCCACCACCTGACTCTGCACACCAGCCGTACACGCCAGTACCCAATCGACCTCCCACAATGATGCAAGCACACAGGTCACGAAACACCTTCACACGTCTATCCTACAGTCCCCATCACATGCGTCCCCATGCAACTCGTTCAAATCGCCACGTGCAAGCTGAACTTCACTCGACGTCTCCCATGCAGACTAATACAATGCAACGCATGCACTACACCACTTTTGTTACTCCTACACTCACAGTTTCCAACTCGTTCGACTCATCTCCCGAAATAGCATCCTCACGCACACGCTCTCTCACAGATCTCTACTCCAATTCTGAGCGCATTGATGCTCTTCTGGCTACGGTGGGTCAACCTGCCAGTCTCTCCGATTCTCTACCTGGCCGTGTTCATCCTTCTGATGATGCTGGCCTGACGGTTGAGGACGCTCTTCGTGGACCTGATGCTGAACAATGGCAGAAAGCCATGGACACCGAACTAGAGGCCCTCTGTCAAACTTCAACCTGGACCTTGATGCCTCTACCACCTGGTCGCAAGGCGATCTCCTGCAAATGGATTCTGCGGAGAAAGCTGAACTCTGACGGTTCTGTGGCCCGTTACAAAGCACGCCTCGTTGCTCGAGGTTTCTCTCAGGTTGAAGGTCTTGATTATTCTGAGACCTTCTCCCCTGTGCTCCGCATGTCCTCCTTCCGAGTACTCATGGCGTTGACAGCTGCACTTAATTTGGAAGTTCACCACATGGACGTGCAGACTGCCTTTCTGCACGGTGATCTTCCTGAGGAGATCTATATGAAGCAGCCTCCATTCCGTCATTCTACGACACATCCTCTTCATGTCTGTCATCTCCATCGATCCCTTTATGGTTTGAAACAATCACCTCGCTTATGGTATCATCGTTTTAATTCTTTTATGCTTTCCTCAGGTTACACTCGTCTAACTATCGAACCAAATATATATATTCGCCACACTTCACACCACTTTCTTATTGTCGCCTTGTACGTCGATGACATCCCACTAATTGCCTCTGATCTCACACTCCTCCAGAAGGCCAAATTTGAACTGTCTTCCGTTTTTCGTATGACTGACCTTGGTCCCCTCACCTATTTCTTAGGCATTCAGGTCACCCGTGATCGTACCCTAGGCACCGTTACCTTGTCTCAATCTAAATTTGTTACTGAAATTCTTGAAAAATATGGTATGAGTAACTGTAAACCTGTAAACACACCACTACCTGTCTCTCATAAGCTATCTCTTAGTGATTGTCCAACTGCTCCAGCTGATAGGGATTATATGACCCAGTTCCCGTATTGTCAAGTCTTAGGTAGTATTCGCTATCTTGTCACAAGTACACGCCCGGACCTTTGCTTTGCTGCTGGTTTCCTTTCCCGTTTCATGCAGAACCCAGGCTTACCTCATTGGAAAGCTCTCAAACGCCTCTTACGTTATTTAGCCTTCTCACAAAATGTTGGTTTAATGTTTTCCAGCCATCAATCTTTGAGTCAACTCACCGCCTTACTGGGCTGGTCTGACTCAGATTGGGGGGGGAATGTCGATACACGCAGATCTACTGCTGGGTTTGTTTTTCTTCTCGCAGGTGCAGTCGTAACATGGCAAGCAAAGAAACAAAACTCAGTCACTCTTTCGACGGCTGAGGCAGAATATGTCGGAGTAGCACTTGCAACAAAAGAAGGAATCTGGCTTCAAATGCTAATCTCTGAACTTAATGTAACTTCAAGACCAAAGTTAAAGATTTTCTGTGATAACATGTCTTGTATTACCTTGGCCAGCAACCCAAGACATTCCGAACGTACGAAGCATGTTGATTTGAAGTACCACTTCATTCGAGAACTGATTGAAGCAAAGAAGCTTGAGTTGGAATATACTCCAACGGAGATGATGTGGGCTGATTTCTTAACAAAGCCTACACCACAAAAGAAACATGATGAATGTTGTACTAGTGTAGGATTAGTAAGAATTACTACTTAGGTTGTTCACATTAAGGGGGAGTGTGGAAACAAATAATGCCGCACAACCTTAGGACAATTTACATTAGAACAACTTAGTCATTTATTAATAATTGCAATGTAATATTGAAAGAGCGTAACCGCTCAAACGTGCCCTTTAGTAGCACGAACATTTCTGTACATATCGCTCTATTCGGGGCACAATCAATATATCCGGCACATTCCTCTACAGAGCAGATTGGTGACAAGTAAGTCTGTTCCAATAGTGATTAAATTGTAATTTCTACAGCTCTTACCATGCTTTGTGTTAGAACTACTTGGTTAGCAAACAATTATTAGAAAGCTTGCACACATGATATAAACTAGCACAGCACGTAGCTCTTACCATGCTTTGTGTTAGAACTACAATATATATATATATATACCATGCTTTGTGTTAGAACTACAATATATATATGTGTTAGAACTACCATGCTTTGTGTTAGAACTACAATATATATATATATACACACACAGATAAACAAGAAATCAAGAGTAAAATAAAGAGAGGCAGTGACATGTTACAAGCCAGCACAGCATGTAGCTCTACCATGCTATGTTAGAGCTACAGTATATATAGATATACAAGAAAGCTACAACTAAAACAGTACTTTATTCATCTATCAAGATGAAGTAGAGATTTGTCCAATGATGCTACACACATTTCATGATTCGAGTCCATCTAGTATCTTGCACCATAAAGTATAAAATTTTCGTGTCGCACTGGGAGGAGCTTAAATTTGATATGCTTTCCCTAATTACAATTCAGAATGGAAATCGGTTTCTGATGGCTTGACCTTTGGTTCAAAAACTTCTTTAAGGCTAATTGGGTAGGTGTATGGGGGGCCATTGTTCCATAGGATCTCAACTAGTTGTGGGTAGAAATTTTGACTTGGGTGGTAGGCATCCCAGTAAAAGTGATCTTCCACATCTTTGCATGGTTGGAGTCCATTTATGCAAGTCAAGAAGCCTTTATATTTGCCTATCCCACAGCAAGCATTATTCCCTGTCTTGAAACCTGCATTCAATAGAAGTAAAAATCATCACTTCATCACATGCTGGGATCAGGCTCATAACGTGAAGATCCTTGCACATCAATCATATCATGGTTTCATCGTAGTGAGAGATGGGTATAGAAATAAGGTATCCATATCCTAACTCACAGGGCGTGAGAACATAGGCAACCATTCCTGAGAAATGAGAATAGAGATAAGGTATCCATATCCTACTCATGATAAGGTATCTATTTCCTACTCATGAGATGTGAGAACATGGGCAACCACTCCAATCAAGGGAATATATGGACGAGGTATCCATAGCCTACCCTTGGGATGCAAACTCTGAGATCCTAGCTAGTGGGTATGGGCAAGGCCTACTGGAGAGATGCTAGGGGACCTAATGCCCCTAAAAGATCACATATAATGTCTAAGGAGCCCTAAAGTCACCATAAGATGTGTAAGAAACTACCTTTTTAAGTACATAAACTACATGAACTTACCAAATTGGGATGGATTCTGAGCTGCCATCGATATAGGTGTGTAGATATTGATGTACATGATAGAAGCATTTGGAAGTTTCTCATTAAGGGCCAGGACTTGGGGTATAAGGCGCTCATTGTAGTCACTTGCGATCTTATTGATGTGCTCCACACAACTACCATTTGATTTGTACTCAAGCAGCTGAGAAGGGCAGCAACCCAAGGCCGGTAAACCTGCAACGGCAATTCTTCTACCACCTGCTTCATAGATGGCCTGATCACGATAGGACTAAGATTTAGGTCAGAGCTATGCTTGAAATATTTTAAACATATGAGAAATACAAATTCTAAGTTGTTTCATGAGAAATATAGATTCTAAGTTCTTTTATTGTTAAATTGCCAGAAATATAGAATGGTATTGAAGAAGGTTATGTTTTCCTTGAGAGCTACTAGATTTTATATACTTGTGAATAGCACTGTATGATAATTTAAGATCAACAAATACAACGACGTTTATACTACGTCAGTACTATTGGCTAGCTAGTAAGAGGATTAGTTCTTCATGGTTAGACAATATGCTTAAGAGTAATACTCTAGAAGGTATTTCAAGATTAAAAAACAGAGACACACACACGTATCTATCTATCTATCTATATATAGATATCTATTTATCTATCTATCTATCTATCTATATACATGTGTGATGTATTTTGATATCTATATACATACACACATATATATATAAGCTGATATGAAACCAAGGTTGTTAAGCTAGTGAAAGGATTGATTGTTTTTACTTGAGAGATTAGGTTTTAAACACCTTCTAAGGTACACAATAAAAGTGCCCAATTTAAAGATTAACAATGTAGGACTAAAGTTATAGGACCTTATATTAAAAGTTTCATTTAAACATTTAAATGAAAAAGAAAGCGGTTACGAATCAATCAAGCAATGCATCTCTCTCTCCCCCTCGTAACTTGACATTTTCACTATCTTTGTGTATAAATTAGTGATATTTAATCATTCATTAGTGTCAATTACATCATTGACACTATTAATTATTCCATATGGTATCATTCGCTCAGTTGTACGATCCTCCCTCTGTTGCTGCGAATTTGCATCTAAATTTTGATCCTATCTCTCACAACAAAGAAGAAAGAAGATCTACATTGCTGTCCCATTTTTCTTAGAATTAAAAACGATAAGTTTTTTTTTTTTCTTTAGCCTTTTTCATTTTATTCTTATAAATTTGCATTCAGATGCACATTTTTTAAAAGACATTCTAGATCTTAATTCAACCTCCATGTCATAGTTTAACTCATAGAAGGATCTTCCAAGAGGAGATTATGAGACAAAATAACAATCATGGTACTACCACCATGAACCAACCATCCCTGATCACACAGACCTATTAATGCTTTAGCCTGGTTAGTAGCCTTGAATTCATTTACCAATGATGCAAGTAAAAGAACGGATAGCCCCTTACCTCTCTCGCCTTGGCAATTTTCTTGTTGAGGAGATTGGTCACCATCTCCCCAACTGAGAAGCATGCTAGCACTCACTCCACCTCTGTTTCTTTGAGTTTCTTGGGCTGCAAAGGATCTTCCTTCTCCCTCAAGCTTCGAGTTTACTCCACCTCGCTCATTTTGCACAATCTTCTCCTTTTCTTTGACGAGGATGGGGGGTCGAGGGCTTTGCGATGCTGAGGAGTCCCATTCTCTTTGATCTTATGGGATTCTGCTTTCTCCATTGAGCTCCATCGAGAGAAGGAAAATGCTTCTACATATGGAATGGGGATGTGATGGCCGGATTGGGTAAGCTTTGCAGGTGGAGCGCATGCAACGCCATGTGCGTCGATATTACCTTTGTCGGTGAGGTGTTGCACTTGCCACACTCCCTGCATGTCCATCACAGATCCCACTGCATGCCTCCCTCAATCTTTGTGCCACCATTGAGGGAGTAGATTTTGTTGTATCCACCTCTTTGTGCCACCATTGAGGGAGTAGATTTTGTTGTATCCATGCAGATCTCCCTGCGTCGATGACAAGGGAGTAGATTTTGTTGTATCCATGCAGATCTCCCTGCGTCTATGTCATCGATGCTTCATGTTGATTTTCTGTACCCCATTTGTGTGAGCTCTAGGAGATGTCTGCCTCACCAAACCTTATTGGGCCTGAGTTGATATCTGATGTACCCTCCATTTTTCCCGACTCCCGATGTCCCCCCTTTGGCGAAAGGGCCATATGGGGACTCATCGATGAAGGAGGTGTCTGCTCTACTACTTCGAGGGTCCCCCCTATTGGCCATAGGGGGACTCGTTGATGAAAGAGGTGTCTGCTCTACTACTTCGAAGATTCAGTTAGAGGAACTAGTCTGTTAGGTCAGACGAGCTAACTCGACAAGGCGCATACCCTAACCCTACCTTCTCTCGTTCATCCTACCGCTCAGCTCTGCCTCAAAGTAAATAATTATCCAGCTCTAAGCTCATCTAACTTTAACAATATCTTCAGCGCCCCCTACTCTCTATCTCAAGAAAGAATCCAAGCCTCTCAACAAATCTTAGCATGTAGGAAGAGAAGCATAGCTAGGACACTATTGGAATGGCCTGTGTGACAGAAGAGGAACTAGTAGACCATTGATTCTCTAAAGTAAGTGTGGAAAACGTTCGGGACTAGATAGACTACCAGCAAAATTAATTCAAAGCTTCAATGAAGTTTTGGTATAACCTTTCAAAAGGGTATGGGAATAAGCTAGACTATCAGATTTGGTGCATTACCTGTGTAGATCAATGAAGGTGTCATCAAGTTAATCCACAAAAGAGAAGATAAAGCGAACCTCTCAAACTGGAGATCGATCACTCTCCTCACCACCACATACAAAATCTTTGCTAAAACGCTAGCTAGGAGATTAACAACGAATCTCTACAAATGGATCAGATCAGTACAGAAATGATTCATAAAGGGAGATACATACTAGATACTATCATGGTATCCAAACAAGATTTCTTCTTCTTTAACAAGGCATATGACATAATAGAATGAGATTTTATCCCCAATCTCTAAAAGACATGGGTTTAGGACCTCACTTCATCTCCACTTCATTCACTGGTTATACACATTATTTTGAAATTAGTTGGCAAGGCTATGCAGCAAGGTAAACGAAGAGGAATCCAGCTGCCTCATGGTAATAAACAAATGTGTCTCCAACAGTTTGCAGAAGACAATTGTCTTCTTAATAACGATGCCTTATAAAAAAAGTGCTCTCTCTCATGTCTACATTTTCGCTATCTCTGTGTATAATGCAGTGATATTTAATTATTTATTTGTGTCAGTTAAACATCATCAGCACTATTAATTATTCCGCAAAAACACACACACACACACACACACACATTTAAAGATCTTAAATTGGCGTACCTCAACTTGCGAAAGGAGCTTTTCGATGAGAATGTCTATATACAGTGTGGGTGTGTGAGACACGCCAATGGGTATAATGGGGTTGAAAAAAGACAAGAGCCAGTCGTTAGATCCAGTAACCACAACGTAAGCAGCTTGTGCAAAGAGATAATCCGTTGCAGATCCTCCTATCATCTTAATTATCTCTTTCTTGACATCCCAAAGATTGTCAATCTGGTCTTGCATTGAAACAACCTCCCCCTGTGAAAACAACATTAATTGTGAGTGCATAATTTTGCATGATGCCACTATGTGTTCAAGTAGCATAATCTGTTGTAGGTATAATCGAGCAGATTGATATACATAAAGCTTTCCCGTGTATGATTGTATCCCTGAGCCTCCAGAGGCGAAGTTGACACCCTGTAGCAGCTTTTTTCCTTTTGTTGCCGGATTATGGTAAGCTGGGATTATTGGCAAGCCCAACTTAAAAGCTGCATTTGTAACGAAAAAAAAGCATGTAAGAACGTCAATCACAAATATTCCGCATGCATCATGAGCGACGAATGAAATCATAATTCATTAGATTAGAAGTACTCATGATATGTCTGCATGTAAATGGTTTAAGGGGCTTGTTGAGTAATTCTAATTAGGAGAGCTCACCAAAGTAATCTGCTGCACTGTAGCCATTGCTAAACCTGCCTGTGGGCACACCACCTGGGAAATCCATGCCATAGGGGTAATAATTAACCTTGGCTAAGGTTACAAATCGATTATTGTTGCCAGGATCCATGATGGAGTCACCAAAGATGAAGAATGCAGGCGCTAACGCATCCCCAAGAGTGCAATGATTACTCACAAAACCCAGAATTAAAGCAAGCAGAAAATTAAGCTTCAAGAGCTGCACCTCCATATTAATGTCACCCTGCAAAAGGATCTGATGCAGCCCTCTTCTCATAAGCTCTCCAATCCTTGAAATATTGTGATTTCGTAAAATTCATTCAAGGGCCGGGATTCCTACATCCCTGGATTTTGTAGAAGAAAATTTATACAACTACAAGAGAAAAGCAAATGTTATTATATCAATATTGTACATGTTATTATTTCCACCAAGGGGAAGCCTTCTTCACGTTCCACCTAGGGAAAGCCTTTCTTCACGTTCTACTGTTTATTATAACCTCATCGTGCAGAAGCACATTCGTTCGATTCACGTCAGCTCCTCTTCTCTTGTCACACACGCTAAATCTACACGTGCTCTTGAGTTAACTTCTCGGTTGAAACAATATAAGCATTCTGAGTAGGCCTCCTTTGACTTAGCTTGTTTGAAATGATAATATATTTACAGGCTTGCCTAATCTCTCGTAATAATTACACAGGGGAAGGGGTTTTTAATGTCGTAGCAACAATTCCAAGAAGCTAGTAAGGGCTCAGGTTTCGAACACAAGTGGGTATGAATTAGGGTTCCATTGGGAACAAGGTTTTAACATCGTACCAACAATGTCAAGAAGCCATATTGAGGGCTTATCTAATACAAACCAAGATTGGAACCCACATGGGCATGAATCAAGGTTTGATGAGTTAGTCAATATGCCCCATGATGGGCACCGAAAAGGCTAGAGAGAGAGGGGGAGAGAGAGATACTCTTGTCACATAATTCTTCATTATTGAGAGAAAATCCGTTAAAATTGTGATTTTTTCTTTTGGGAGAAGATTATGTTCTTTGGGAGAAGAATCATGGGGATGCACTTCTAAGAAAACCTATATATAATGTGCATTCGAGGTGTAATATTTAAACCCCTATTTATATGTAGGTCTTATATTCTTTTCTTTTTTATAAAAAAATAAATTTTGTTATTTTGTAAAAGAAAAAACCCTTGATGTATGTATAATTATGTGTTTTTTTTGGATTGAAAGACCTGTGCCTCTATTAGTCTACTCCATATTCGGTAGGCAAAAGCCTTATCTAGGGGTAGAGTGACCTTACTTAGGGCCTCACACCTTGCAATGTGTCATTGGTCGATTATCCCAACAACTCCCTAAGGCTTAAATGGGAAAGACTTTGCAGCAACAAGTGATTCCTCCATTCCTCCATATTTCTTTTTTTTCATAAGGTAATTTTCCTATATGAACTTTCACAAGTGGGCCTATCCTGTGGCTCAACTGGATACCCTACTAGTTAATAGGGAAAAATCATCTCTTTGAATTTATCCCAAGGAGTTCTATTTATTTTTCTTTCTTTAACTAAATTCCAGATCCATTCATCTCAGTGAGCCTAACCCCATCCAACCCATGAATTAGCCATCCATCCAATTTGGTTGGCTGGGTTGTGCCTTGGTATAAGAAGAAATCCTTTAAGACCCCTTACTGATATTGAATTATTTGGAATGCACACTTTCGAAATAAAGGCACACCACTAATCTATGCATACATCTAGCTTACTTATCACAACATTTTATTTTAGAATACATATTCTTAACAACCCAATTTCTTTAGAATCATGTGCTTTTTCAGCCCGATATTTTTAGGCCTCAGGACGATGGCCATTGCCCGTTCCTTGTTGGCTCAAGCGGAATTGCCAAGGGACAATTTTCCTCACATGACAACTCAAGTCTTTCATGGATAATCTTGACTTTATATTTGTTTGGTCCACAGGTGTACCATTGAGGGACATATGCTTCTACATTTCCTATTTTTGTTTTTGTTTTTTGAGCCGGGGTCATAGCTCGACATTTCCTAGGGTCATGGGATTATGCATGAGCCTACCCACTTCCGAGCTACTAAGAATAGCCACATCATGACCATTCTTGTCCTTTTGAGAGGTCGCTTTGATACTCCTCTCCTAGGTATGCAGAACTTCACACCCACATTTACTAATGGGGGCCTTGGTCAGTGTTCACAAAAAACCACGTTGTAATGTCAGGTGAATGGCAAATTTTAGAAAAAATGATCTTCAAAATTTAAAATATAAGGTTTTAAAACCTGCAAATTTCAAGGAATTTTAGTTATATTTGTGCTTAAAACTTGTAAAATTTCAATAAAAACCTTTAAAACTTTGGAGTTGAAGGTTTTGTTTTTGTTAAGAAAAATGTTTTCTGTGAACACTGGCCTTGGCCTGTTGTGACCATCATCATATGGTTCACCTATTCGATGCCAATCCATATAGAATCTAATAGACTTGTACAGTATTGTATCAATGACATCATTTATCCTCACCACCACTAACATAGAGACATTTAAGGTCTTGGGCCCAACATTCTCAGATGTGTGGCAACAAACAATCCTCTATCAACCATTACTTTATGAAACAATAAAAAGAAAATCATTGTTGTTGGGGCCACAACCTCCATGGTGGCTGATGTATTTCTTTCTCCTTTATGAATCCATAATCGAATATATTAATGAATGTGCATGCTGAAGGCACACCCAAGAGGTACAAATGAAAAGTCACCATACCCAATCATGTGTTTACATGGAAGTAACCACCTTAGGCCTTTCAAGGCTAACACATGGCACGCATGGTGGACTTTGCGAATCCACTAAAGCCAAGAGTCCCTTGAATAGAAGTCAAGTGCCTTATAGTGTCTCATGATCAATCTAATTGAATTTGATAGACCCTTAACTTGATGCACCACACCATGTCAAGACTATGTCAAAAAATAGAGAGAAGAGCTTAGTGAAATACCAAGATTCAAGCTACCTCCAAACATAGCTTGTCTAGAAAATCCAAAAGAAAGACATTATTACACTATATATGATAAAAATCTAACCTACACATTATAGTGCATCATTATAGTGTGTATGTGTGTTGTGAATATTGGAATTATTGAGATTTTTGAAAATTATTAGAATTATTAATATATTGAAATTATGGTAATTATGTGCATGTGTTATCGATGGTAATTAATCAGTGGTGGCAAGGTTAGTGCGGGGCAAAATGATGATGGCAACATATTTTTGGTGTACATATTAATGCACAAGATTTTTGAAAAAATTATATTCGATATTATTTATTTACACATCGGCATGTTAGCCGCCATTATTTTGTACATGCAATGGCGGTCATGCCATATTTTACTTAGACATATTATGTAGGGACATGGTTGTATTTATTTTATAAATGGTAGCCTTAGTTCAATGACTCACAATAAATTATGCATGAACTTTAACCTGTTGGACCTAGGGTTGCAGGAATGCACACAAAGCTTGGAGAAGAAGAAGCTCAAGAGCACACAACACAAAAATAGTATCAATACATCATCAAAAATTAGCCCAAGGTTTTCATGTTCCCCAGCTAACAAACATTTCACTGTGTGAAGGATGCATCTATGGAAAGATGGCTAACAAACCTTTCTCTGCTAGTAAAACCTCAAA
>Ga0115856_100276_pt1 | contig 18758 bp, 15 predicted proteins | sample InSIn4gowninarea_FD_83870 | JGI IMG/M metagenome (GOLD analysis project Ga0115856, IMG submission 83870)
GCTCATCCCCCCCCTCCCCCCCCCCTCCCCCCCTTCCTTCGTCCCCCCCACTCCTCCTGCACCTCTCCCCCCCTCCTCTCCCTCCTTCCTAATCTCTTACAAACAAAAACAATACAAAAACAAAAAAAAAATTTAATTTTAGAAACAAATCTAAAAAAAAAAGAAACGTTAGATATGATAAAATATTTAGAAGCAGAAATAAGAAGAAAAGAATTAATGACAAAAAGATTAACACAACAAATAACAGATCTCACTCTCTCTCACACCTCAGATCTCACAACCCTTCATTCACATCATGAAACAACACAAAAATTTATGGAAAAAATTTTTTTAGATAAAGAAAAAAAATTATTAGAAAAACAAAAAGAATTAGAGGAAAAAGTAAGAAGAGAGAGAGAGAGAGAAGAAGAGGAGGAGGAGGAGGAGGAGGAGGAGGAAGAGGAGGAGGGAGGGGGAGAAAAAAGGAATAGAAGAGAGGAGGAAGAGATGTGTTGCTGTGTTTCATTCTCTCACTCCCCTCCCCCTCCTCCCCCTCTAGATCTCCTCCCTCTCCTCCCTCTCCCTCCTCCGTTCCTCCCTCTCCTCCGATCTACAACAAACAAAAACAACAATTTTTCATAATGAAAGAATACATAAATTGCAGTTGGATGAGTTGGAGAAAAAATTCTTAAGTGCTAGAGATGTGTTGCAGAAAGAGGCTGCTGAGCGTATAGCTTATAGTAGAAGTACATACAAACAAGAAGTAGGTAAAGAATTAGAACAAGAATCACATAATGTTAGAAATGAGAATAAAAATCTACATATACATTTAAAAATACATGAAATGACGTCTGATCGTTTACAGAAGAGATATGGAGAAGTGAAAGGGAGGATTGTAAGTTTGAAGAGAGATGTAGAATTAAATGTACAGAAAGAAAAGGAATATAAAATGAAGGATGAGAAAAGAGATAATATAATTAATGAATTAAGTAAAGAGACAAATGCGTTAGAAGAAGAATTAATGAAACAAATACAAGCATATAATACACAACGTACACATCTCTCCCTACAACACACACAACAACTCACACCCCTCACCTCCTCCTTACAAAACAAACGTTTACATGCAGAAAAAGTCGATAAAGAAAATAAAAAATTAAGAAAAATGGCAAAAAAAATATTACGTTCTAAAAAAGAAATGGAAATATTTTTTTTATCTGCATTACAACAAGTAAGAGAGAGTATAAAATTAAAAAAACAATTACATAATCAAGAGACAGCATTATTACAAGCTGCAAAATTAAGAGAATTAACATTAACACAAGGAAAGAGGAGTGGAATGTCATTTACACAAGGTAAGAAAGGGAGGGGATGGGATGAGGGTCTTTTTCATGTGTGCAGTTATTATGGTTGATATACATTTATTGCTGTCATACATTTATTGCTGTCTTTAATTCATTTCATTCTTTTCTCCTCCTCTCTTTCTTCGCCAGCCCCTTCCAACCCCCACACAACCCCCCCCTCCCTCTTCTCCCCCCCCCTGCACCTCTCCGATCTAACCCTCGAGGACAGAGAGCAGGTATTACGTTTATTATATTCACAAATTTCTCATTTACCCTCTGGTCTTTCTGTGCAGATGCCTGAGCACTCGTTTAGAATTGAGATGGAGGGGGGAGAAGGGAAACAAAGACAGATTTCTAGTAGTAGTAGTGTGAGAAAGAGTGGAAAAGGAATGAGACCTTTGTCTGCATTATATTCTGCACCTCAACAGCAACAACAACAACAACAGCAACAGCAACAACAAGCACAATTAATGCCAGGCAGTGATAGGGAGGAGAGAGAATATAATTTTAAACAAGATTATGATATGACATTTTTAACAAATTTTAAAGGTGAAAATGAAGATGAAGATGATGATGATGATGATGATGATGAGGGAGATTATGATGATTGATTTATTTTGTTGATGATTGTGGTGTAAGCATCACAACAAAAGATTAATGTTGGAGTCACTATGTTTTTTTTGCAATGTTCAACACATTCTGCCGTCATGATATTCTGCTGTCATGAATCAAATGTTATATACACTTTACTTTAGATATATTTTCCTATCATTTGCAATAATTACTATTTCATTTATGTCAATATCACACTCAATATTCTATCATCAAAGTGATATGAGTTAAGCCAAACTATTTGTGAATCCCATCTTCTCATCATAAAACTTCACGGGAACACTGACATACTATGTTGATTATTGATGCATTCTATATAGATATAACAAATGAGAGAATATTTATAGACATGTTTGTGTATGTTGTTGATTATTTATCATATTATGTTGATTGTATATGTGTCACTGATTTGTCAGATATTTGTTGTTGTTGTTGTCAGCCATTAGATATTTTCTGCTTTCTTTTTAATCTAGATTTCCTATTGTTGTCTGCTCGGTGATGGCCTTTGATTTCTCTTCTACTTCTCTCTTTCTCTTTGATTCTTCTTAGCCTTTTCTGTTCTTTTCTCAATCAAAGCAGCCATGATATGACTCTAATTAGGCAACAGCTCACACACAGAGAGAACAGAGAGATTTCAATTGAATCTAAACTGCACTGACAACTCTCACAATTCATTTAGAATTATATTATATATACTCTTCTCTCTAACACTCTAACAACATGTCTGACGGTGACGTACAAGCATTGGTCGTTGATAATGGTTCTGGTATGTGTAAAGCAGGATTTGCAGGTGATGATGCTCCTCGTGCAGTTTTTCCTTCTATTGTAGGTCGTCCTCGTCACAAGGGAGGTGAGTACAACTAAGACAAAGAATGAAAGAGAAAAGGAGTAGAAAGTGAAGTGCTTCATATAAAAAATATATATCTATATTCTCCATACTTGTTTCCCCCTTCCTCTATCCTTCTTTCATTTTTCTCCCCCCTCCTCTCCCCCTCTCACCTCTGACTTCTCTCTGCAAAATTCGTATCTTCTCTCAACTAAATCTCTCATGTCTTCTCATTCGTATCTTCTTTTTATTTTATACTTGTCCTTTCTTTTTTTCTTTCTTTTTTTCTTCTTTGTTTAGTCATGGTTGGTATGGGCCAAAAGGATGCTTATGTCGGAGATGAGGCTCAATCCAAGAGAGGTATCCTTACCCTCAAATATCCCATTGAGCATGGTATCGTTACCAACTGTAAGTCAATAAGAAGATAGGACGAAGGAGAATGGAGAAGAGAATGAAGAGGAGGGATGAGGTGCACAATGGATGATATCATGTTTCCTAATCGTCTCCCTTTCTCTGTGTTGATCTCTGTATTATGTAGGGGATGATATGGAGAAAATCTGGTAAGAGCAACACCTGCATCCTCCTCCCTGTGAGGGAGAATTGCATAACAGAGATCATGCACACATTCGTTTGTATATCCTGCATCGTTTGGGATACTCATCTTCTTCCTCCTCTCTCCTCTTCTTCTCCTCTCTTCAGGCACCACACTTTCTACAATGAGCTTCGTGTTGCACCAGAGGAGCACCCTGTCTTACTCACTGAGGCACCTCTCAATCCTAAAGCAAATCGTGAAAAGATGACTCAAATTATGTTTGAGACATTCAACACCCCTGCTATGTATGTTGCTATTCAAGCAGTGCTCTCCCTCTATGCATCTGGAAGAACCACTGGTATCGTCATGGACTCGTCAGTAAAAACTTAGCACACCTGAAGAAGATTTTCTCATTTGCATCGAACACTTCGTCTCATTTTCTATCTTTCTACTGTGTTTTTGTTTTGTGTTTAGTGGTGATGGTGTCTCCCACACTGTCCCTATCTATGAGGTGAGAAGAGTGAAGAATGTTCACTGCAAAATATAGCATTTCTGTATCATTAGACTTATCTCTTTCTCTCTTTTGTATTTTTTCTCTTTTCTTCTAGGGTTATGCTCTTCCTCATGCTATCCTTCGTCTCGATCTTGCTGGTCGTGATTTAACTGATTACATGATGAAGATTCTCACTGAGCGTGGTTATTCATTTACCACCACTGCAGAGAGAGAAATCGTCCGTGATATCAAGGAGAAACTCTGTTATGTTGCTCTTGATTTTGAGGATGAGCTCAACAAGGCTAAACAATCCACTGAGCTTGAGAAGAACTATGAGCTTCCTGACGGTCAAGTCATCACCGTTGGTTCTGAACGTTTCCGTTGTCCTGAAACTCTCTTCAAACCTAACTTCATTGGTCGTGAGTTTGCTGGTATCCACCAAACCACTTATGATTCTATCATGAAGTGTGATGTTGATATCCGTAAAGATTTATATGGAAACATTGTGTTATCTGGTGGTACCACTATGTTCGAAGGAATTGACGCAAGAATGGAAAAGGAAATCAAGGCACTTGCACCTCAATCCATGAAGATCAAGATTGTTGCTCCCCCTGAGAGAAAATACTCAGTTTGGATTGGAGGCAAGAAGACATCTAAACACATTTGCACGCGTATGGATCGTATTTGCAATCTGCTAACTCTTCTCTCTCTGTTGTGTGCTCTTTAGGTTCCATTCTTGCTTCCCTCTCTACCTTTCAACAGATGTGGATCTCCAAACAAGAGTATGATGAGTCTGGTCCTCAAATTGTCCACCGTAAATGCTTTTAAGCAAGAGAAGGAGTATAACAAGGTGGGAGGACGAGTGGTTCAGAAGAGAGAATGGGGACTAAATTAAATCAATTGGGAAATAAAAGGTGTGTAAACGCGGCGTGTTAATTATTTTGTAAATGGAAGTGTGTAGGATAATATCATTATAAAAATACTGTATTGTTATGTTGTTGTAATATAAATGGTAGTCGAGTGGAGTATCAGTCTTGGCGGAGAGGGGTTAGCATAGAGAGACGACATTTTATGAGTGTTGATTTTTCTGCAACCTTTTCTTGCGGCTTTGAGACTGAGAAATACAGGCATCATTTATGTAGGAACAAGACAAATGAGGTATTGATATTACTATTAGCTTTTATTGAGAATGATTCATACGTGCAGCTGTTGGTTACTACTTTTATTTTTTCTGTGTTGTACGTTTAGTTTTTTGTTTATATTTCTTTATACGTCGTCTTTTACCTCATTTTTTACATATCGATATTATTATCGATATACTATTATTGTTTCTACAACCAACTCATAACCGAATGCTTATTCTCGGCTGAGAAGGAAGTATGTTTATTGTAAATAAAAAAGAAAAAAAAAAAATAGAAAAATTCAAACATCTTTTCCTTCGCCAATTCAAATTATTTCATCTCAGTCACTTGTTGACGTGATGTTATTATCAATTGCAATTGAAAAGAAGAATAATCTGATGATGCTTATGCACATATGTTTATCTGTAGACAACAATTGCCGTCAAATTTATAGCGATATGTGTGCATCAGACACTCAGCCGCAATCGTGACACCATCCTTTTCAATTTTGCCCTCTTTTTTCCTCCCTACCACTCTTCCCCTATTCTTTCTGTTGTCTAGCAGTATTTAATAGCTCATCTGTCTTTCTCAATTTCTCAGCTAAACTCTGTATAAATGCATCTGTCTCCGGCAGTATGTTGGTAGTAGAAAATGCAGGAAGAAGTGATGTATTAGAGATAGAGAAGGAGGGGATATAAGTTGCAATAGGAGGACGTGAGGGCGAGGTAGAAGAGGAAGGGAGAGAGACAGGATAACGAATAGGGGAATCATAACTCTTCTTCTCCTGCTGCTGTTGCTGTTGCTGCTTTCTCTCAGGTGATTCCCACACTTTTCTACTTGTCTGCACCTTCTCTTCCTCCCTGTAATTCTGATATCTCGAGGAATGAGAAATACCTCCTTCAGGTGTCTCCTCCTTTTTGTAGACATCATTGTTGTTAGTAGGATTATTATTACTACTGCTATTATGATTCTGACGTATAGTACGTGGTGGTGATGTATGTGTAAGATTTTTATTTGCAACAAATGTATCAGATGGAAATGTATGATTTGTATTTGTGGAAGTGAGAGATGTGTAACGAGAGTAGAGAGGTATGTAGGGGATTGGGGGGGAGGGAAGGGAAGAGAGGGGAGGGGAGGGAGCAGGTGCTGATACAGGTGCACTTGCAGCTGCAACCGTCTCTCCCTTCTTCTCAATCTCTCCCATTTTCTTTTCTATCTTCTCAACACTCCCTACTACACCCTCTAATTTAGAGGAGAGAGATTGTAGAGCAGTAAGAAGTTGGAGTTCGAACGGGGAGGGAGAGGAGGAGGAGGAAGAGGAAGGAGGGGGAAGGGGGAGGGAGGAGGAGGAAGAGGTTGGAAGAAGATGAGGTAGTGCGGGAGATGAATGTGCACTCAACCCTCTCCCTCTAACAGGTGACATATTCCCTCCCCCTTCTAATCTTCTCTCTGCGTCTCTTGTTCTAAAAGCAATATTCTCTAATGCTGCATCTAATGCTGCAAGTTGTGCAAGAGCTGAGCGAGGACGAGGGGGAGATGAGACAACTGAAGAGGAAGGAGGAGGAAAAGAAGAGGAAGGAGCAGGAGGGAAGGAGGAGGGAAGAGGTTGATAAGGACGAGGAGGGGATGAGCGAGGAGGGGAGGAGGAGGGGGATGATCTAACAGATGTGATGCCTGATGTGTTATTATTATAAGCACGTTGTACTCCTTCAAATATGATAGTTGGTTCTTCAAATTCGTTTTCCCCCTCCTCCTCTACGTAATCATTTGTCTCACCCTCTCCTCCTAATTGTCTCTCCTCCTCCTCTCTATCTTCTCGCTCTACTTCAATGTGTGAGGGATTTTGTTCTGCATACTCTTGTAATGTTAAATCTAATCTCTGTTTTCTTAATTCTTCCTCTCTCCTCTCTCTCTCCCTCTCTCTCTCCCCCTCCTCCCTCCTTCTCTTTTGTTCTTCCATTGCTGCCCCTCTCATTCTCTCCTGTAATTTCGATGTTTGTTCTGCACGTATCTGTACACTTGTTTCAGTTGTATTTGCAGGTACAAAACCCATAACAGCAACATTTACACTACCTTTTACATGTTCTGCTAACCAACCTCTCTTTACAGGTGATGCATGATAATGTACAGCAGGTATAATAGGAGGAGAAGAAGAGGAGGAGGAGGAGGTAGAGGAGAGAGAGGATGCAAAATGCATAGCAGGGAGAGGGAGGGGGTGGGAGTGAGAGGAGGAGACAAGAGGTGTGGCTTTAGGTTGACGAGGCACAGGAGGTTTTCTACTAACCCCATTCCCTACACTCGATGTATTTGAACGTGTTGATATATTTCCTTCTCTCTGTCCTTCCTCCTCTCTCTCCATTGTACCATATCCTCTACGTTCTAAACGTTTTGCTTCTGCTATTTTTTTATGTATTTCTGCTTTTTGAGATTCTTCTTTCTGTACACGCATCAATTCTTGATGTTTCTGTATACAACATTGTATTACTTCAATTACTAATAATATTTTACGTTCTGCATATCCTTTAGGATGTAAAAATTGAGTTACAGATAAAGTTGGATGTATACTAAATGTATTATGTAAAATTTGATATAATATCTCCACAAATTTCCTCTCCTCACTTGTACTCCCCCTCGTCTGCATCCCCATACTATAAATTTCATATCCAGCTCCTAATAAAAACCGTACAAGACGATGTGACATATTTGTTAATACATAACGAATCATAGGGAGGAGATCGGAGGTATCGCCTTCGAGGAGACTGGGAGGAGGGAGAGAGAGAGGGGGGAGGGGAGAGATAAATGTCAGGATGGTATGCATGCAATGATACTGTTACAATTCTCTGATTCCTCTATCTTACCGTTCTCTTGTAAATTGATGAGGATAATGTATTTTGCTTAATAAATTACATAATTTTTTATATTGATTTTCAATATTTCCAATTGTAAATTCTTTATTACTCATACTTCTCTGAAATGAGGTATGAACTGACATGATGGAGATATTTGTATATGTGTCTGTGAATGTCTATATGTTAATATGAATGTATATATATTAGTATATATGCATCAATCTCTCGACTAATGCATGAATGAATGAATGCACAGAGCAGTAGAGAGTCAAACGACTAATTTCAAAGATGACAGAAAATAGACATACGCATGTTCAATGCAGAATAAATACAAGATATGGAAAATAATGATATCATATGATAATTTATATTATAATCTTGTATATGTATTCTATATTATGTTATAATATTGATATTATGTTCTGATGTTGATTGATTGAATATTGAATGGTATTATTTGTTTGGAGTACAGCAAATTTGAGAAGGCAGATCAGACAGCAGAGAGAAAGGCAGATACAGCTCAGACATACTCCACAGCAACAATATATTATATATAGACATTTTCAAATATTGTTAAATACACAGAGTGAAGAGTGGAGTACACATATCACTTTTATATTGCATACTCTTTCATTCTTTTTATCTTCTTTCCTTCTCTCTTCTTCCTCTAACTCTCCTCCTCTCTTCCGCGCTCAGTCCTCTCTTCTTTCACTTTACATCCTCCTCCTCCTCTTCCTTACATCTATCACTTATCCTCTTCATTTATTCACATCCTCATATATATCTCTATCTCACAATATGGATTCTCAGTATGACCTCTCTCGTGGTGCTAATTCCCAAGCTGATGTTTATTCACAAGATCCCTCTTATTCCCTCTCCTCCTCTCAATCCTCCTCTCAATCACATCCTCTCTCCTCTCATTTAAATGATGATGAAATTACAAAAAATGATGCATGGCCTATAATAACAGCCTATTTTGATGAGAAAGGTTTAGTACGTCAACAACTTGATTCCTTTGATGAATTTATTCAAAATAAAATGCAAGAAGTAATTGATGAAGCTAATGCTATTGAAGTAATACCAGAATCACGTGTACCAGAAGATCATCCTGATTATCAGCGACGTAGATATAAATTTAAATTTGGACAAATTTATTTATCAACACCACAAATGACAGAGGCAGATGGAACAACAGATACAATGCGACCAAATGTAGCACGTATTAGAAATTTAACGTAAGTAGAGAGAGAGAGAAATAGAGAGCGAAGAATTCGTTCACATTGAGGATGTAGAAACGATGAGAAGAGCAATCTATACGTATATCTTATGTTTTGCACGTACTTTTCTTCTCTCTCTTCAGTTACTGTGCACCTCTCTTTGTTGATATTGCTAAGACAATTACTGTAATTGATGATGAAGGTAAAGATATTGATACATTACTCGAAGAATCAGAGCGTATTTTTTTAGCAAAAATACCAATTATGTTACAATCAACATATTGTGTATTACAGAGACAGAATGATAAAGGATTAACAGATATGGGTGAATGTACATACGATCAAGGTGGTTATTTTATTATTAATGGTAGTGAGAAAGTATTGATTGCACAAGAGAGAATGGCAGCAAATAGTGTATATGTATTTGAGGGACAGAAGAAAGGCACGATACAAGCTGAAATTCGTTCAATGGATGAGAAGAGTAGTAGAGTTACAAATGTATTACAAGTGAAATTACAAACAGCACGTCGAGGTAATATGATTGCTGGTCGTGTGTTACGTTGTACTATTCCTGCCATTAAAAAGGAGATTCCAATTATGATTGTATTTCGTGCACTTGGTTTTGTAAGAGATCGTGATATTCTTGAACATATTGTGTATGATTTTAAAGATAAACAAATGATGGAAATGTTACAACCATCATTAGAAGAAGCATATGTAATACATGATCAAAATGTTGCATTAGATTATATTGGTAAAAGAGGTATGACAATTGGTGCAACAAGAGAAGAGCGTATCAAATATGCAGAGAATGTATTACAAAAGGAGATGTTACCACATATATCAATAGCACAAGGTTGTGAAGTAAAGAAAGCATATTTTTTCGGTTACATGATTAATAAATTATTAGCAACAGTATTAGGTAGACGTCAATTTGATGATCGTGATCATTATGGTAATAAACGTATGGATTTAGCTGGACCATTATTAGGAGGATTATTCAGACAATCATTCTATAAAGTATTAAAAGAAGCACGTATGTATATTGATAAACGTGTAAATGAGAATAAGGATGTTGTATTACGTACAGCAATCGATCAAAATACAATTAGTCGTGATTTAAAATATGCATTAGCAACTGGTAACTGGGGTATTAATCGTAAAGCAATTACAAAGACAGGTGTATCACAAGTGTTACAACGTTTAACTTATTCTTCAACATTATCACATTTACGTCGTGTAGCATCATCAGTTGGTAGAGATGGAAAATTAGCAAAACCACGTCAATTACATAATACACATTGGGGAATGATGTAAGTTTCATCATATATTGTGTAGACATGCAAATATTGAGATGAAATATATGTTGCTAATGTTTTTTTCTTATCGTTTTCTGTGCTGTTGTTCAGTTGTCCTGCAGAGACACCGGAAGGACATGTAAGTTTGAATTTGACATATTGCATGTTTCTCTTGTACATCCGTTTATTGTGTACTTACTTATCTTGTATTCTGCTGTTTCCACTTTCTTTCTCCTTCCATTCTGCTAGGCTTGTGGTTTAGTGAAGAATTTATCATTGATGACATATGTGACAGTTGGTTCTGATAGTGATTTAATATTAGATTTCTTAGGTGAATGGGGTTTAGAAACCTTAGAAGAAGTAACTGCAGATATTATTCCAACAGCAACAAAAATTTTTGTCAATGGTAAATGGGTTGGTTTACATCGTAATCCTGAAGATCTCGTTAGTACTATTCGTAATTTAAGACGTAATGTACAAATTCCTGTTGAAGTTGGTGTAGTATGGGATCAACGTGATCGTGAATTACGTTTATATAGTGATGCAGGTAGATGTTGTAGACCATTATTTATTGTGGAAGATCAAAAATTAAAAGTCAAAAAATCACATGTGAGAGCATTGCAGAATAAGGATGAGGGAAGTGGATGGACAGCATTGATGGAGAAGGGATTAGTAGAATTCATTGATACAAATGAAGAAGAAGTAAGTCAATAAATCAATTTGCATGCGATGCATACATATTATGTTCATTTGCTTATGTATTTTCTTGTATTTGTTCTCTTCTTTGCTCCCAGACTCTCATGATTGCAATGAATTATGATGATATTACTCCCTCTAATGAGTACAGTTCTAGTTGGACTCACAGTGAGATTCATCCTGCTATGATCTTATCTATTTGCGCATCCATTATTCCATTTCCAGATCACAATCAATCACCACGTAATACATATCAGGTTAGTAGAAAAGAGGACAATGAAAATATAATAAACACACTATCATTGTTGCTCATCCTCCCTTCTTTTTGCTTGTTGCTGTGTACAGAGTGCCATGGGTAAACAAGCAATGGGTATCTATTGCTCTAACTATCAAGTTCGTATGGATTCATTTGCACACGTATTATGGTACCCTCAGAAGCCTCTTGTCGGAACGTAAGTGACCTCTGCATTCACACTGTTCTCATCCAGTGCCTCTTCATTTCTCTCACATTGCTCTATTCCTCCTGTCCTCTCGTCTCTTTGTTTATTTTATCTCAGCAATTCAATGGAATATTTACACTTCTCTAACTTACCTGCTGGTATCAATGCAACTGTCGCTATTGCATGTTACAGTGGTTATAATCAAGAGGATAGTGTGATTATTAATTCTTCAGCTGTTGATCGCGGTTTATTTCGTAGTGTATTCTATCGTACATATACTGATGAAGAGAGTCGTCAAAATCAATCTGTTGAAGAATTTAGTAAACCAACACGTGCAACTACTGCAGGTATGAGAGCACATAGTGTTTATGAGAAGATTGATGAAGATGGTTTAGTATGGCCTGGAACACGGTGTTCAGGTGAAGATGTTATCATTGGTGAGTACAACATCTAAATTATCACATTTGTGATGTATGTCGGTGTACATTCTTCTAACATGTTGTACTTGTTGTTTTCTATGTTTACCTTTTCTGCAGGTAAGACAGCTCCTATCACTGCTGCAGATGAGAATGGTATTAATATGGATACAGGTATGATTAAATCACAAACGAAACAAACCAAACGTGATAGTTCTACCACATTACGTGCAGCAGAGAATGGTATTATTGATTCTGTCATTTTAACAACAAATGAAGCTGGATTAAAAATGGCAAAAATTCGTGTTCGTTCTTCACGTGTCCCTCAGATTGGTGATAAATTTTCTTCTCGTCACGGTCAGAAAGGTACAAATGGTATGCAATATCGTCAAGAGGATATGCCATGGACATGTGAAGGTATTGTACCTGATATTATTGTTAATCCACATGCTATTCCATCACGTATGACTATTGGACAATTAATTGAATGTTTATTAGGGAAAGTTGGTTGTCATGCAGGTGATTTTGGTATTGCAACACCATTTACAGATGTGACTGTAGATCAAATTAGTAATTTATTACATGTATATGGTTATCAGAAGAGAGGATGGGAAGTAATGTATAATGGACATACAGGTCGTAAATTAGAAGCACAAGTATTTATTGGTCCAACTTTTTATCAAAGATTAAAACACATGGTCGATGATAAAATTCACTGTCTTTCGATGGATCATGAAGTGTTGACGGAAGAGGGGTGGAAAGTTTACAATAAATTAACAACAGCAGATAAAATAGCAATATTAAAAGATGGCAAACTTGTATATGAGAAACCAATCAAATTATTATACTATCCTGATTACAAAGGTCAAATGTATCATATTCAAAATCAACAAATTGATTTGAAAGTCACACCAAATCATAGAATGTTCGTATCTAAATTACAAACTCGTAAGAAAGTATGGCAACCATATGAATTTGAAAAAGCAGAAGAGATTGTTGGCCAACATCGTAAATACAAAAAAGATGCTAAATGGAATGCTCCTGATTATCAATTTAAATTACCAGCAGTGAAATGCAATAATAATGGTAGAGAATATCCAGAGGTTACAGTAGATATGAATGCTTGGTTACAATACTTTGGTATATGGATAACTGAGGGTTGTACAACATCAGCACTTAATCATACATATACAAATTATCAATCACATGTAGTGACAGTATGTCAATCCAAACCACGAGTACAAGAGGTATTAACAAAGGCTGTTATAAAATTAGGATTTAATTATAAACAAGAAGAAGAACAATTCAATATTACAAATCAACAATTGTATACGTACATGAATGATTTGAGTGTTGGTGCTTCTAATAAAAAACTCCCTGCTTGGGTATGGCAATTAAGCACAAGGCAAGCACAAATACTTTTACATCATATGATATTAGGGGATGGATCATTTTCCAAAACTTCTGTGAATTATTATACATCATCAATCAATCTTGCTGATGACGTCATGAAACTTGCATTACATTGTGGGTGGTCTGCAAATAAATGGTTACATTGCAAAGCAGGAAATCAATGTGAAATTAGAGGTAGAAAAGGCGTATCTAATTATGATGTTTGGAGGTTAGAAATTGTGAAAGCAAACAATAATCCAGCAGTAAATGATGGACATTATGATACACAAGATGGTCAAGTTGAAACCATAATTAAAGAATACAATGAACCTGTATTCTGTTTGGAAGTATCATCTGAAATATTTTATGTCAGAAGAAATGGAAAAGCAGTTTGGACAGGTAATAGTCGTTCGAGAGGACCTCTACAAGGATTAGTTCGTCAACCAATGGAAGGTCGTTCAAGAGATGGTGGATTACGTTTTGGAGAGATGGAAAGAGGTTAGTAGATGCACTATCAATGTGACAACAACATGTTACGTCAAAAGTGGTGAGTGATGTGATTCTCATGTTTTTCTCTTCATCAATTGTTGTTTCTATTTGTTAGATTGTATGATTTCCCACGGTGCTGCACAATTTCTTCGTGAAAAACTCTTCTCTATCTCTGATAAATATCGTATACATTTATGTGATCGTTGTGGACTTATTGCAATTGCAAATTTAAAGAAAAATGTCTTTCAATGTAAAGGATGTAATAACACAACACAAATCTCACAAGTATATATACCATATGCATGTAAACTACTATTTCAAGAGTTGATGGGTATGAATATATCACCTCGTATATATACTTCTGCATCTGGAATTGTAAGATCAAGCTGTAAGTATATCAAATCACACTTCATACATCATGTCAACGCTCTTTATATTGCGACTTTTCCACTCATTTCTTTCATGTCTTTTGTGATATATAGGAGGCGATTATCAATAATGAATAGAGTTGTAGCAATGAGTACAAGGCAAAGTGAGACGGTTGAAATGCATGTGAGAAAGTAGCAGGTGTCATGAGGTGGTATTATTATGTTAACTATCTACATCAATTTATCACCCAATGACATGAAGACATGTTGCTGAAGCGTATATGTTTAGCATTGGATGCTGAGTCGATATGAGCTATTGCTAGTGTAACAGAGTTCATCTCTGCTTATTTATTATTGCATGTAACTTGTTTGCAACGTATTTTCTCTCTGTATATATACAGTTCGTTTTTCCATTTTTTCACTCAGTCTTCTTTTTTCGTTCTTTGCATCTTCTTTGTGTTTTTGATTGGTTAATTGAATTTCTTCTGGATTCTCGCACAGAAATCAATTAGGGCACGAATTAATTCATTCTGATCTTCAATTGGAGAACAACACACACAGGGGAAGACGAAAGAGAGAGAGAGAGAGAGAAGAAGAGGAAGTATTTTGAAATACACTACTATCAACACTATATACTCACACTTCACTTTTTCCTTCACTATACAAATTCAATTACATCTATTTTTCTATTCTTTAAAGGTCAGTCTCCCTCTTCACTGTTGAACAACAACAACAACTGTGAGTTTATTCTCTTATTATTACAACTGTGTATATCTATTTTGAATTGTCACTGATATATTCGTTGTGTTGTTATTGTTATTGTATAATATTGTGTATGTTACCCTTCAGAATCCCTCCCCCTCCTCCTTCCCTCTTCTCTCTCCCCCCTGCCCCCCTCTCCCCCTCCTCCCCCCTCTCACAAAATGTCCTCCTCCCCTCGTCCACATCAACCCTCTGCATTAAAAGCACAAAGAATTTTAGGTACATTTATATTGCCTTCTGCATTTGGGGGAGGAAATAATAATAATGGGGGAGGAGGAGGAGGAGGAGGAGGAGGAGGAGGAGGCAGTCCTGTTTTGAGTGGAGGTGTAGGTGAGAGTGAGAGAAAGATGCATAAGCCTAATCTCATCCCCCCCATTCAACTCTCACATCCTGTTTCTCCTCGTATGAGACATATTACTACATCTGCAAATATTGAAAATAAACAGAGGGAACAACAACAACAACAACAACAGCAACAGCAGCAACAAGGAGGGGGGCAGGGCCATAAATTGACGCCTCTTAATCCTTCACTCGTCTATTCAACTTCCTCCCCTCCCTCCCCCTCCTCCTCTTTCTCAACTCTCCCCCCTCATCACACTAATGAACAACAACAACAACAACAGCGTTCTTATACATTTACAAATACTATATCGTCGGCAGAATCAGCGCAGAGTGGAGGAGGAGGTGACAGAGCCCCCCACCGCGACCCCTCCTCCTTCTCCCCCATTTTTCACTCCTCCTCCTCCTCCTCACAACAACAACAACAACAATATTCTTCTCCTTATTTAACATCTCTTCCTACACTTCCAAATAGAGGAGGAGGAGGAGGGGGGAGTGGAAATAACAGAGAGAACAATCCCTCCTCCGACCGTCCCCACCGCACCCCTAAACGCCCTGCAAGACAAACATCTCTCTCTTCTCATTCCTCTACTCTCTACCCTAGAGCTACATCTCATTCTCGTTCTCGTTCTCCTTCTTCTAATGGTAATAATAGAGGAATTGTTTCTCCTTATAATGATGATGCAGGTGAGATTGAGTTGCATGAACCTAGTCAGACACATAGTGTACCACATCCCCCCTCTCATTCTCATCCTTCTCATTATTTACAACATTTACATACACATTCTTATTCTCATTCTATTAGTAGTAATATGTTAGAAGAAGAATTAAGTTTACAGAAAGGAGGAGGAGGGGCAAATCAGAATACAACATCCTCCCCCTCCGCTACACCTTCCACCTCCTCCTCCACTCAACCCCACACCCGTCGTCTCATTACCTACTCCTCCACACCCTCCTCATTAGTAGCGGGGGGGGGAGGGGGGGGAGGTAATTCATTAATGATTTCATCTCCTGCTAGTAGTTCTGTTGTTTTGAGCGCTGAGAGGGAGAGGGAGGGGAGGGAGGGGAGGGAGAGAGAGGCAGAGAGACAGAGGGCTCATCTCACAGCTCTCTCAACATTCACAGACGTCCTAGCCTCCAATTTAACATTTGAAATTGCAATTATTAAAATGTTAGATGTATTACATGTATTTGTAGGATGGGATGCAACTTTGTTGTGGAAAGTAATGGGGGAGGGAGAAGAAGGAGGAGGGGGAAAACAAGTTGTATGTCTATATTCCAAATCCTCCTCCCCCCACACCCCTCCCTCCTCTACAATTCTCCCTCTTACAGGTCTATTAGAAAATGTAGTAACCTCTACTTCTTTAATACATCTTTCCTCTCCTATTGATATTAGCAATGATTGGAGATGGGATGGAAATGTAGATGGAAAAGTGTTGGGAGGAGAGAGGGGGAGAGAAATGATTTGTGCACCAGTGAGAAGTGGGGGACAGTGTGTTGCTGTTGTACAATGTATTAGTTTTATACAAACAACAAATCATTTACAAATTACAAATGGACAACAGAATAATAGTAGTAATAATAGTAATCATTATCAGAATGGACATCATAATCACCATCGTACCCCCTCCTCCTCCCCCCCCCCCTCCATCTCTCTCCTCCTCTCCTCCTGTACCTCCTCTCTCTCCATTCTCTTTCGTACATCCTCCCTCTCCTCCTCTCTTACACAAACAAGTGTACGTAATAGTTTAGTGGAGGAGATACAGAGCGGTTTGGGGGGGTGTACAGAGATTGGGGTACAGATGTGCGGGGAGAGGATAGAGGAGTTGTGTGTAAGAATTGTGGGTGCTAAAAAAGCAAGAATTTATATTATGCAAGAAGAGGAGAGAGGATTTGTAGCAGTACATACACCTTCCTCTCTCACTTCCCCTGTCTCCCCCTCCTCCTCTCCTCCCCCCTCTTCTCTACGCTACCCATTAGGTGAAGGTATAATTGGTGCCTCTGCTCTCTCTCAAAAATTAATACATACAAAATTAAGTGATTGGAAAGGGAAGGGTGTAGAGAGAGAGAAAGTAGGGGGGGAGGAGGTTGTTGTTGTACCGATACGTGATTATGTTGGACGTACAATGGCTGTGTTAGAGATAATTGATAAGATAGATATATCAAATAATAACAACAACAACAACAATAACAGCAACCCCTCCCCTTCCCCTCCCTCCTTCACATCCGATGATCTCTTCATTCTCTCCTCCCTCTCAACCTCTGCAACCTCAGTATTAAGAAATGCACAATTATACGATGAGACACAATCTCGATTGAGACAGACAAGTGCATTTTTACATATTATGGATTTAATGGCAACTGATTTATCATCTTCATTAGTTGTACCTAGAATTATAGAAGCTGCATATAAATTAGTAGGATGTGAAAGAATTAGTTTATTTGTTGTAAGAGAGACAGGGGGTATACAAGATGTAAATGCAGGTACATCTCTACATTCTCCCTCACCTCAAACACCTCTCACATCCCCCACTCCCTCCTCTCTACGAGGTGATGATTCTCGTTCTACTTCTGCTCTTGCCTCTCCCTCACGACAGAGCGATGGTTTAACAACAATGCCTCCTCCATTGGGAATGTTATCTCCTTCTAGTAGAGTACCTTCTGATTTTATGAGTGGACATCAATCACATCATCATCATCAACAACAACAACATCATCATCATCATTCACATATCGTCTCCTCCCCCTCTCCCTCCTCCTCCCTGTCTTCTACATCCTCTCTACATACTACTCCTCCCTCTACACATTGGAATAAAGAATTAGTATGTGTTGTAAGTAGAGATGAGAGTATGAGAGGACGTGTAATTGAATGGGGGAGTGGGTTGGTTGGGACTGTTGCATTAACATGTAAAACGCTCAATATATCAGATGCATCACATGATACAAGATTTAATGCACAATTAGATGCAAAAACAAAATTTACAACTAGAAATATTGTGACTGTACCTGTATTAGAAGCAGGTGGCACAGTTGTTGCTGTATTACAAGGTGTGAATAGAATTGGACATTCATCTTTTTCAACAGAAGATATCAGTATATTAGAAGCATTAGCAAAATCTGCAGGTATCCTCTTACATAAGAGTAAATTTTTTCGTTCTTTATTAGTTGCAGAAAAAAAGAGTAGAGCAATGTTAGAATTATTTAGAGTATTAAGTAAGAGTGATGATGTAGAATTTAGTAGTACATTATCTGGTTTAGTTGATATTTTATATTCAGTTCTAGATCCCGATAGAGTATTAATTTATTTTATAGATACAAGTACAAATGAAATGTTTAGTATTGTAAGTCCAGATGTAAAATCACATCGTTTTCAATTAGGGGTTGGGATTGCAGGATATGTTGGACAACAGGGGGTGGGCGTTAATGTGAAAGATGCAAGACATGATGAGAGATATGATGTGAATTTTGATAGATGTAAGGAAGAGGAGGAGGAGGATGTAAAGTGAAAGAAGAGAGGACTGAGCGCGGAAGAGAGGAGGAGAGTTAGAGGAAGAAGAGAGAAGGAAAGAAGATAAAAAGAATGAAA
>Ga0115856_100277_pt1 | contig 18733 bp, 4 predicted proteins | sample InSIn4gowninarea_FD_83870 | JGI IMG/M metagenome (GOLD analysis project Ga0115856, IMG submission 83870)
CGGTGCACTTAGTAGCCTAGCGGAGTAGTCTTTTTTAGAGTAATAGATACTAGTAGGAGTTAGTAGAGGCGGATAAAGGACCGTTTCAGGAATTGCAACTCTAGAGCTAAGGTAACTACTTAAGATGTTTTATTTCCGGCAAAATATTAGCTAGAATATACTGTGTTTCTAATAGCAAGCTTATCCGACTTACTTCTTAGCTCCCTTATTCTTAGTTTTAGTTATATTATTGGTAGCCTCCAAAAACCTATTCACATCTTCTAGGTCATCTTTTGCCTTAGAGATATCCGGATCCTTCCCTAAATTCTATAGTGCTATGAGATCATTCTCAAATATCTTTTGAACTAATTCTTTAAGTAAAGATCCTATCAATAACCTGTTCTCTAGATTTTCTCTTAGTATCGTTGCTATAAGATCTCTCTCCTTCCTCTCAAGTTCCTCCTACTACTATTGAATCTCTTAAAGCTAGTTACTAAGTGCATCTTCCAGAATATTCTTGTTGAGCTCTATAGCTTTAATCCTACTGTAAACTTTACAGTGTAGCTCTTCTAACTATACTACTTAAAGAGGATCCTAAAGGGTTTCTACCAGTTTTAAGGTAGACTGAATCAATTAATTAACACCCCGAGTAGTAGTTGGAAGCTAATAGACCGCAGTGTGTCGCAATCTATTTATTAAAAAGAGGATATTATTAAATAGAGTCCCTCTAAGCTCTAATGTATATGCTAGGAGCTTTCTAGAGCGCCTAGCTAGAATCCGCGTCCACTTAGTTAACTCTACTACCTCAGTACAATTCCATCTATATTCTTAAAGTATTAAAGGTAGCCACTTCTAGATAAAGTTAAAGCAGCATTTCTTAAGAACACGCTAAGCGGTTATCAAGATAAGATGTTGAATCTTATAGGGAATATACAAGGAATATAGGGAAGAGAGACTGTTGCTTATATATCTAGGCGATATTGAAGGACCTAAAGTAGGTTATAAGTATACTTAAAGCTAGTTCGTAAGGCGGGCGAGCTTACTAGCCGTAACTTACATAATCTCTTCTAAGACTTCTCTTATAGGTTGTCCGTTCGCCTTATTGTTATCTGCTTTATTACTTTTCCCTTCTGAAATTTCGATTTCTTCTAAAGCCTCCACTTTAAAGCGCGCTGCATTATTCTCTAATATTGTGCACTACACGTCCTAAGCTAGAGATATGCGGAATAGCTTAGGAAACTCTATCTTTGCTTGTAATTCTAATTCGAATATCCGGCGGTCTAGGAGATTCTTAAGGATATTAATGATTTTGCTAACACTAAAGTCCTTAATTAAGGGTCCAAAAGAGGATTTATGTAACTAAATAATCTCGAGAACTTTCTTGTATTTCTATAACTAAGCGTTCTGCCCTATAAATATCGCTCTATAAATAAGATATACTCACCGCTTGTCCGCTAGAGAGTATAGTATAGTTAAGAGTAGAAGCTTTAACGAGATAGTTCAAAGAGTCTATAACAGTTAGTCTTTAAAGGGTAGCTGTGAGTGAGAGAAAATATTGTAAACGTATAGAGATAATCTACGAATACCTAGATTAAAGTGATAAAGAAGCGCTATCCTTACTACAATAGTACTTGTAATACAAAATGTTACTTATATTAACGTCCTGTCTTCTAAGGTCTAATATTAGCTATAAAGAAGAAATCGAAAGCTAAGTGAGGGTTCTAATATTTATATTTAGGGAGGGGTAGCTTGAGGCAGCTAATCCTAATAGAGTCTATTCTGGAGAATTCCTTTTTCTCCGCTACCCACTTTCAGCCGCCCTTCTAAAGGACTTATTTTTGGATAGATTAGTTTCTAGCACCTTATATAGCGCTTTTAAGTTTCCTGTCACGATAGCTTCTAGCTTACTAATTAAGTTCCGGCTAGCGATAGGTTAAGTGCTTACGGCTTAGTTATAGAAAGTAGGGCCGGCCAGCCTCTACAGAGATGTGATGATTGCGGGGTAAAAGCTGCGGGGTAAAAGCTACGGGGTAAAAGCTACAGTATAGATAGAGATAGTAGTCGCACGTTGCCCCGTTATATTAACTATACTTGGATACTCCAGCTATTTCTATAACGTAGCCGCAGTTATGCTCTACTGCCTCTACTTTATGTACAAGTTCCAATCTAGCCCGTTATTAATACTTAGTTATAATTAACTCCGCGCAATAATGTTACTATCGGTATTCTATTGTCCCTCTACTACTTAGATAAAATGTGCTAGTATTTTTATGACTAGTAGAGGGTAGCTTTTCGCCTTTAAGAGCAGCATTAGTAGTCTACGTAATAAAGCAGTAGAAAAAGAGTTTACTATATCGTTCGGGTTCGGCAGCTAGGAGACCTACTTGGGCCTTACGCTATTTATCTCCCGCGATACTTTTGCCGCTCCCGGGTTTCCAGAATTGGTCCGCTGAAGCCTCTCTTCTAAAGATAAAGCGGATCCGAGGTTATCGATGTAATCTTAGCCTCAACCGCCCGATTAAGCTAGCCGACTTTTGCGACTTCTTTGCAGTCGGAAATTGCCTAGCTTGCTTGTTTATTCATCGATCTACTAGGTCTAATTAGTTATTCCCTAGTACCTAATAACTTGCTGCATATGCGAAATTTGTGTACTAATATCTAGAATTAAAACAGCTAACTATATCTAGGAGAGTTAAATGTGAGAAAATTGAAACTTGCTCTAGATATATATAAAGTAATAGTAGGACTACTTTCTAAAGTCCTAGAGAGTAGTTATAATGCGTCTAGCAAAGCGGCAGGAGATTATCTAAGGTCTCTAAAAAGGTATAGGCTGTTGATATATAAAGCGTCGTTCGAACAGAAGACTATTTAAGATATAACTTAGTCTGTAGCGAATTTGCTGAGCGATGTTTATATCCCGGAATATCGAAACTGCTACTGCCGCTGCTAGAGAGTAAACTAGAAAGAGGAGTTGCGAGATGGATTATACAATATACTCTATTAGAAAGAAGGTATTTGCTTAGATTGTGTCAAAACGGGAGAATATTTGAGGTAGGATGGAAGGTGCCGCATTTCACACTTTTAGTAACACCTACTTGTGTTCTTTACGTGATTATGCCCCCTACTAGCCCCAACGTAATTGTTACGAGTGCTAGGGTTCTGGGCCTATATAGCCTAGAAGCCCCGGCTAGGCGGTATGGTATGGATTAATCTACCGTGCTATATGCCGGTGGTAGGGGCTATGCTAGCCCCTTTTACCTTAGAATTACTAAGGTCTGGGCTAAAAGGGCTGAGGTTAGAATATAGTATCTAATAGCACTTTCGAGTATATAGAGGGAACTATCTACTAGGTTAGACTAGTAGAGGTTCGCGCTATTTTAATCTAGAAAGGTCTGCTTTACCTTATATTGTCGTATATCTAAAGCCTACTATTTCCACCTTTCTTAACACTCGAACCTCTCTTTTTTACACGGTATAATATAGAAGAATAATAATAATATCCGAAGGATATCATTTACGCCTAAGGAATACATGATAGCCTAAAACGGCTACTAATTCCCTTGAAGTAGCTTAGTTAAGATAAACCACGATGGAGGAAACTACTCCTATCTTAGAACCACGGCTGGAGGACTAGAACACCCTCTAAGAACCTACTACTACCTAAAGTAAGGCACAAATCGATTAGGAAATCGAAGACCTCTAACGACTTATCTAGCTTAAAAAGAAATAAGCCCGCCTCGACTAACTCCGTGCTATATATTAGGTCCTAAAGGACCGCGTGGGACTAGAACTCGTTATCCTACCTACCTAAGAGGATACAACTAGGGTGGACGCATTCCTCGATTAGATCACTCTAAATACATCCAATATAGCCCTAAACGTAGTAGGGTATTCCCTTCTACTACCTAAGCTAGAGCCTCCTACCACCTTTAAGGGCCAATTAAGAGGATAATGGGACTAATAGGTTAGAGGATGCGAAAGATACTTTAATGGGGCACTAGATAAGTTCCTAAAGGAAGTAGCTAAGGTCTACTTTAGAGAATTATACCTTAGAAAGGTCTAGCTTAATTAATAGGACCGATAAAAGGCCTATATTAACCCATCCGATCTTATATGGCAAAGACTTAAGAAGTATATACTTAACTCTCTAGGTAATGCCTTCGAAAGAAGTTAAGAGGCCTATACTAAACTAAAATGGGCTAAATAAAGAGACTATATACTAAGTGAGTTACTCGAGTACCTTAGGCTCCTCTAGGCGGATATTAGTGACCTAAATGAGGCTAGATAATAACACGACTTTATGTTTACCTTAAATAATAAAGTCTAGGATAGACTATAAGTAATTATAAGACACCCTTCTACTCTTACTAAACTCGAAGAAGAAGCTAACGAGGCCTTTCGCTGGGTAAAGAAATAATAAAGGGACCTAAACGGCTTAAAACGACCCCGCTAAGGCATAATAGGCACGGCTCCTACACCTAGCAATCTAAACCATATTAACGTAGCCTAAAGCAATAATAAGCGCTCCTAACTAAATGGGGAACCTAAGTGCTTCTATTGCGGTAAGTTTAGCTATAAAAGGCTATAATGCCCCGACTATATAAAGAAAGAGAATAATAAACCCGCTACTAGGGCTATAGTGGGCTAAGTGAGCTACTCTAAAGCCTAAAGACGCGCGGTAGAGCCTAGTGGACCCCGCACTAGCGCGGGATTCACCCTAATTTCGGTAAAAACACGAGTCTATAGCCTAGAATCCCTTAGGATAGCCACCACGCTAGTTGATTATAGCGTAGAAGGTAACTTTATTACACTAATGCTTACTAAGGAGTGGGGGCTAGAGGTAAAATTGGCTAACTAAGGCTAGTTCCGGACCCTTAACAAATAGAGCCTCTATATTATAGGGACTTATTTAGCTATATACGAAGTAGAGGACTCTAACGGGGTAATCTAGATAGAGAAGGGCTAGTTTTAGGTCGGGTAGATTTAACCATACGATTTAGTCCTTAGAATACTATAGCTAGAAGCCTGGAACCCTTGACCGGACTTCTAGAAGAAAATAATCTATTTCCCACTAAAAGGGGGCCGCAAGTACCGAAAAGTAGCTCTTAGTGGGCTCTAGGAGTTCGACGCCTATATAAAAGAGGTAATCTCGGACCTATATGCACTCTTAATTACTAATACCTAAGAAGAAAATAAGGAGTTAGCCTAGAAAGACCTAGAGCTACTATTATACTATATAGAATTTATAGACGTCTTCTCTAAGGGAGAAGTATCTCTTCTCTTAGACTATAAGCTATATAAGTTAGCAATCGACCTAGAAGATGGCAAGTAACTATCTTATAGTCCACTCTATAACCTATTAGAGCTAGAACTAGCCACCCTACGGGAATACCTAGATAAAAACCTCTAAAGAGGGTGGATAAAAAGGTTAAAGTCCCTAGCTAGCGCGCTAATCTTGTTTATAAAGAAAAAGGATAGCGGCCTACGCCTTTATATCGATTATAGGGGACTTAACGCTATAATAGTCAAAAATAGATACCCCCTACTACTTATATAGGAGTCTTTAGACCGTTTAAGCTAAGCAAAGATCTTCTCTAAGTTTAACTTAAGGGATGCGTACTATAGGATCCGAATTAGGGAAGGGGATAAGTGGAAGACGGCCTTTCGGACTAGATATAGCCACTTTAAGTACACTATTATCCTATTCGGCCTTATAAACGCACTAGGGGCTTTTTAAGAATATATAAACTAGGCACTTTCGGATCTTCTAGACGTCTCTATTATTATCTACCTAGATGATATCCTCGTTTTCTCCTAAAATAAGATAGAATACATTAAACACGTCTAGGAAGTGCTTCTTAGACTCCGCTAATATAAACTCTACGCTAAAATCTCTAAGTGCGACTTCTATAAGGACCAAGTTAGGTTCCTCGGCTTTATTATAACACTAAAAGGAGTTATAATAGAATAAGACCGAGTTAAGACTATCTAGGAGTGGCCTACCCTAAGAAGTATTAGGGATATCCGCGTGTTTATTGGATTTGCGAACTACTACCGCTAATTTATTAAAGGATTCTTACGCATTACAGCACCACTTAACAAATTAACTAAAAGAGGCCTAGGAGGAGCTAAAGGAGAGTATAAGTAACGCGTAGAGGAGTTAGTGGAACTAGAATTAGACCTATAGGCGCTAGTAGCCTTTTAAGTATTAAAAGACCGATTTTTGAAAGTACTTATCCTATGCTATTTTAAGCCGGAACAACCTATTCGGGTAGAAACTAATGCCTTAGGATTTGTAATCTTAGGAATTTTAAGCTAATCACGGGTAGGGGCGGATAATAAGGCCTAGTAGCACCCTATAGCCTTCTTCTCCCACAAGCTACTTAGAGTAGAGCGTAACTACAATACCTATAATGCCGAGCTATTAGCTATAGTGGCTATATTTAAGCACTAGCGCTACTACCTTAAAGGCTTATAGTATTAAGTGGAGCTGCTTACGGACTATAATAACCTAAAATACTTTATAACTATAAAGGAACTATCTAGAAGACAGGTAAGGTGAGCGGAGTAGCTTATAGTATTTAACTTCCTATCACGGACAGGGCTAGGGGACGAATAGTACTAAGGCACGGGCACGTGATGTGCTTAGTGGGCTTAATGCGCTCATCCTACTTAGAGGTACTAAGCACACTAAGTAAGGGAATTACACTAAGTAAGGTATAGAGGTACTTAGGGAGACCTTAGGTATATAGGAGACGATGTTGTCCTCTCTAGAAATATCGTGCTTAACTTATATTATACGCTAGACTATAGCTAGATAGTAATTAAGCTTCCTATCTTATGAATAGAATACGTATTTAACCCTCGTCTAATATCTTATTGGCACTATATTATACCTCCCCTACTATTAGGGCACACCTATTATTACACTTTAAGCACTAGCTTTGTGAAGCACCCAACGAGTATTAGACACTATATTAACTATAGGATCTACTGTAGGAGGTAGTAGGAACATGTAGGTAAGAGAAGTCGCTAAGCTATTAAAGATTAAGACTCCTAATAAGTACTATAGCGAACAGGACTAGCTTAAGACGTTCCTCCTCTAGTGCAATATGTATATCTAGTATAATTAGACTAGATTTTAGGATAATAACGCACCGATATTCGCTAATACTTATAGGGACGAGCGTTTAAATAGGCACAACCTATAGTTAAGGAATTCCTAGAGAAAACACCGGATAAATAAGACACGTAAATAGACGAAATATTCACGGACTTTAAAGAATTCAAGAAGGCTATCTAAAGGGTGTTTAGAGATATTAACGCGGAGCGGATAGTAGAATAAGAATTAATAAACCTCTAATAGAAGAGTTTAGCGGTAGCGTACTCTGCCTAGTTCTAGGGAATAGCTATTAGTATAGAATAGGACGACGTTGCCCTTATTGCGCAGTACTATATAGGGTTAAAAGATAAGGTTAAGGATAAATTAGTACGCGAGGAATAACTAATTAAGCTTTAAAAGATAATCAAAATATCAATTAGGATTAATAATTGCCTATATAAACGACGATTAGAGAAGAAGGGTTAGACCGCACTAATTATAGTAGAATAAAGGCTATAAAATAAGTCTAGGGGCTATTGATAACCCTACTACGGGCTCTAGCCTATAGACCTTAATACTACTTAGAGGCGCCCGGCGCACTCTAAAGGAAGGAAATAATTCCCTAAGAAAGCTTAGGGAGCTAGAAAGGAATTATAGTACTATAACTACTAGCAACTAGGACACTTTGCTAGGGATTACAAGAAACCTAAGAGGGAGTAGTAGTTAAGGAAAACGGAAGAAAGACTAAAGAGGGCTATAACTTAGAATAATAATAGGAAATAATAACTAGCGACTCTTACTACGGATGCAGCCGACTTCGCTTAGAAAGTATATCTAGTGTCTAAATAGTGGGATTAGGAGTTGTAGGATTAAACCAAACACTATAATAATAAGGAACACGCCTAGTTGTTATAGACAGCGTGTTACAATAATAGTTATTATACATACTAGAGCGACAAAGATAGCTCTAGATAGTACCCTAAAGCACTAAGAAAGAAATAGTCGTTAAAGATAATAAGCTAAGGTGGATATAATACTACTAACCTACTATAGCTTAGCGATAGTAGTGAAGACGAGGGCTTTATTATAATTAATACTCTAGGGGAGGGATCCGATACGACTATAGTCGAAGAAATAAATAATAATTTAGGGGATATTATTACCACCTAGATTCACGATAATAAGGGCTATATACGAACGGTATACGTCGATCTAACTAACTAATAAAGACGCGCAAGATAGATTGCGGCGTCCTAAAATATAGTAAACCACAATAGGGAGGTAAGGCTATTAGTTCCGCCGGTATCTCTATATTAGTGGGATATACCTATAAGATAGCGAGAACGAGTTCGCGTCTATAAAAGATACTCTATAGAGTTATAGGATAAGGTGTGGGAAGAGATCGCGATAATTACTAATACCACTTAGAAACAACACTAGGTCTAATAGTAGCTAGAATCTGCAAAGGATAAGCTAGCGAAGCGCTATACGGTTAGTTTTATAGAAGTATACCGAGAATATTATAAGGTTTTACTTAATCAGCGAGGACCCGCTAACCAACGACTAAAGTAGCTATATAAGTAGCTTAAGTATATCCCACTCTAAGGAAGAGAATACTAGAGTATTCTAAGAGAGTATCTAATTAGGGGATTAAGATTTACCACTAACGGAGGATACGTAACTCCGGACGGAGGATATATCCTAAGGGAACTTAGGATTAAAGTCACCGCACTAAAATAAGAATTTGCAGCACGGAACCTAAAGGTTAATCTATAGATAAAGGTCGATCCATATAATTTTCAGTACGTTAGAGACGAGAGCTTTAGGAGCTTACTATTAAAAAACTAGGAGGCCCTTCGGCTATAAGATTAGCAAAGGCGCCTACACGAAAGACCTTTAAAGGAATAACAAGGTATCTCGGGAATCTAAGAATAGGACCTAAATAGACCCTCGTAGTAACGAAATACGCTATAGTATTTATATTAGTAACGTGTATTAACGATAGTTAGGCACGCACATTAATTGATAATAGAGTAATAGCTAACTACCTATCGCTATACTTTGCAAAACAAGTAGAGCTATATTTGCAAAGAAAAAAGCACCTATATATAGTAACAGCGGCAGATAACTAGCCACTAGGTTACAACCACAGATAGGTTAACTAAGAGACACTAACCGTTAGGCTAAAGATTAAAAAGTATTTAGAATAAATGCAATTCAATATCACGGATACAGGAAAAGTTAATATTATTCTAGGGTTGCCGTAGTTAGAGGATGTAAACCTAAAGATTAATTGGAAACGTCGCCTCCTGGATTTAGGATAAGGGAATATTATCTAGTTAAGAAGGTCTTAGGATAAGCTAGAGATATGCGCAATCTCAGCTTAGGAGTTACTATAAGAAGTTAGCTAGAACCCTAACGATGTATAGATCCTATAGAGTAAGAAGTAGACACTATCTACTACCAATTCCCTAGTTATACCTAAAGAGTATAAAGACTATAAGGAACTATTTACGGACAAGGCACTAGAAGACGCCCTTCTAGCACACTAACCTTAGAATTATATAATACCTATTAAAGAAGGCAAGACACTAGGCAAATCGGCTATTTACCCGTTATTAGTAGAGAAACTCAATACGTTAAGAATGTACCTAGAGGAGAATTCTAAAAAAGGATTTATTTAAGAGTCTTAGTCACCCGTAGGATCACCAATCCTATTTATTCTAAAGAAAGATAGAGGACTACAACTATACGTCGACTATAGGGGACTAAATAAGATAACTATAAAGAATAGTTACCCACTACCTTTAATTTCGGAGCTACAGGATCGACTCTAAGGAGCTAAATAGTTTAGCAAATTCGATATCCCGGGAGTATATAACCGGATATAAATAAAGTAAAGCGAGGAATAGAAGATAGCGATAAGGACCCGTTTCGGATTATATAAGTACCTAGTTATACTGTTTAGTCTTACTAACGCTCCCGCCACTTTCTAGGTATATATTAACAACATCCTACGAGAATACTTAGATATATTTATAGTTATCTACTTTAACGACATACTGGTCTATTCTTGAACTAAGGAGGAATATATAAAATATATTTAAAAGGTTCTAGAAGCGCTAAGAGTAGCGAACTTGAGAATACACCTAGCTAAAAGTTAGTTTTACTAATAGGAAATTGAGTTCCTAGAATATATTATTACGGATTAGGGAATCCGGATAGACGAATCTAAGGTAAAGGTAATCTAAGATTAGTCTATACCAAAGTTAGTAAAAGACATGCAGTCATTTTTGGGGCTTATAAACTTTTATAGAAAGTTTATTAAGGGATATTCGCAAGTAGCCGCCCCATTAATGGATCTTATAAAGAAAGATTAAGGATTTTAGTAGACTACAAACGCGGAAAACGCCTTTAATAAGCTAAAGTATAGGTTTAGTACTAGCCTGATACTAACTATATTCGACCTATAGAGAGAAATTATAGTAGAGATAGATGTATTAGACTTTACTCTAGGAGTATATTTAAACTAGCCGGACGATTAGGGAAGACTATATCTAGTAGCCTTCTATTCTAGGAAGTTTAGTAAGCTAGAACTAAACTACGAAATATATAATAAAGAGTTATTAGCGATCGTTAAAGCCTTTAAGTAATAGCGCGTTTACTTAGAAGGAGTATAATACACAATTTAAGTCTTCACTAACTATAAGAACTTAGTATACTTTACCATAACTAAAGTTCTAAATCGACGACAGGTCCAATAGTTAGAAGAACTCTTATTATACAACTTTAAGATATACTATTAGAAAGGCTTAGAAAACGCGAAAGTAGATACCCTTAGTTGACGACTAGACTATAAGGAAGGGTAGAAACTAATTAAGAGTTCTATTCTACGGCAGCATCTAGACGGAACTATTATATATAATTAATAGTGTTTAGCCGTTACTATAGTTATCGAGGACTAAGAGCTTAATTAGGAGATTAAGAAAGTATATATAATAGACACGTTCGCACAGCGGGTTCTAGAGGAACCACTAGGAGAAGTTATATAGATAGAAAAAGGATTAATCCTTTTCTAGGGTCTAGTATATATACCTAAACGGCAATAACTTCGAATTATCTAAATATACTATAACGAACTACTATTGGGACACTAAGGAATCGCGAAAACACTAGAAGCGATTAGTGGAACATACTACTTCCCACACCTAAGAAAGAAGATAAAAGAGTATATTAGTAAGTGTGATACCTGCTATCGGATAAAGTATTCTAGGTATACGCCTTATAGAATAATGTCGATAGTAATAGTACTAATATAGCTATAGGTATCGATAGCATTAGACTTTATTATTAAGCTACTAGAATTAGAGGAATCTATAACGAAAGTAAAGTATAATTTAGTACTTGCTATAGTAGACCGGTTAATAAAGGAAGTACAATTCCTACCGTATAAGGAAGTATTAAACGCGGAAGAACTCGTATACTACTTCCTACAACACGTTATTGCACTATAAGGACTACTAGAAGAAATTATATTGGATAGGGATAAACTATTTATCTCCGAATTCTAGAAGGCATTAATAGGACAACTAGGATTATTATATAAGTTATCTATAGCCTACTACCCACAGACAGATGGACAGACTAAAAGGATAAACTAGGTATTAGAATAATACCTACGAGGATATATTAACTATTAATAAGAGAACTAGGTTTCTCTACTACTATTAGTATAGCTAGCATACAATATAAGTGTTAACGAGATAATAGGAACAACGCTATTCTATGCAAACTATAGGTATTAAGTAGAGCTTTACTAAGAACTAAAGGGGGTTCACACTATAGCTAAAGAAGTAGATATATTAGTAGAAGAGCTAAAAAAGCTACACTAAGAATTAAAGACGGATATTAAGTTTCTATTAATTAGGTTAGCTTTCTACTATAACTAGCATAGAGCGAGGCCGCCTACGCTAAAGGAGGGGGATAAAGTATACCTTCTTAGAAAAAATATTAAGATAAGTAGACTAAGTAGTAAACTGGACTACACGAAAATTAGACCTTTTAGAATTATTAGAAACATTAAAGGAGTAAGCTTCGAGTTAAAGTTACCTATAGGTATAAGAATATACCTAGTATTCTATATTTCCTTATTGGAACTAGCCCCGGAAGAAGTTCTAGAACTCACGCAAGTCCTAGATAACTATTTAATAGAATAGAAAGGGCAATATAAAGTATAGCGTATCTTAGGAGATAGCGATAACTTTAAAGACGGTTAGCAATACTATTATATTAGGTAGAAAGGTTACACGGAAACTACGTGGGAACTACTTATAAATCTTAATAGCTGCGAGAAACTTATTGCGTAGTATTAGGAGTAGAAATAGAAGCACCGGTTTCTAGCCCTAAAGGAACGTCACTAATAAACTTGTTCAACTAGAAGTCGAGTTTAGGGTCTAAACCACTATTAAGGGTGTTCTAAGTAAAAGGAGATAGCTGCACGCTAGAGACGGGGTCTCTAGGGGGTATAGTAGATAATAGCGACTTAGATAGCTCTTAACGCTTAATATCCGCTAGCTTAACCGCTATAGTATTAGCCTTACGCTACTTTAGTAGGTCTAGCTATTATTAGAGTCGCATCTTCTAAGTAAAGGCCTTATTAAGCTTGCGGCGAGCCGCTTCTTAGGCTTACGCGGCTTCTTCTTAGACTTTATAAGCTTTTTCCTAAGCGTGGTACGCCTCTAGAATTTATTCTTAGAGTTGCGCCCACTTAGTCTTTAGGCGGTCCTATTTAGATTAAGTGACGTAAAGGTTATAACACTAATCTTAGCGGAGGTACTTACTATATTTCTTAGAGCGGATATGCACGCGATACACCCAACTACGCTATTTATAGGTACTACACGGCTTCACTATAATGTCTCCGGCAAGATTAATAAAGTTAGTAAGCTCTCGACGACGGAGGGTACTAGACTTGTGGTATAAATAAGGTATAGTAGTAGGGACCCGTAGAATAGCGAACACACGGTTTTTAAGTAGGCTAAACTATAGGGTACGGTTAGTCTAGAAGGGGGATAGTGTCACGGATAGGGCTAGGGGACGAATAGTACTAAGGCACGGGCACGTAATGTGCTTAGTGGGCTTAATACGCTCATCCTACTTAGAGGTACTAAGCACACTAAGTAAGGGAATCACACTAAGTAAGGTATAGAGGTACTTAGGGAGACCTTAGGTATATAGGAGACGATATTGTCCTCTCTAGAAATATTATACTTAACTTATATTATACGCTGGACTATAGCTAGATAGCAATCAAGCTTCCTATCTTATGAATAGAACACGTATTTAACCCTCGTCTAATATCTTATTGGCACTATATTGTACCTCCCCTACTATTAGGGCACACCTATCGTTACACTTCCGTATCTAATATTGGTAAGGAAAGACAAATCCGGCTAATACGCTATTAAGAAGGCTAGACTATAAGAAAGAGGCCCAAAATAGGCTCCTTAAGGGTAATATACTATAAGTAACCCTAGGTAGACTCTAAGAATAGCTCGCGAGCGAGGAAGAGTATCTAATAAAGTATATATTAGATAGTTCCTAGATAACACTAGCCCTAGAAGGGCTAGAAGGGGCGGAAATGCACTAGCTAGGCCTAGCCCTCGTGCTAGCCACAATAAGGGCAAATAGGCCGTATAACGACGCTCCTACTAAATCACTAAGTTCTTGGATTAAGGAGGCCTAGTAGGTGGATGAAAAGGCTATTTTAGTCCGGAATAAACTATAAGAGGTATATTCTAAGGATAGCTAGGAATACTAGCTTGATAAGAAGTATAAACCCCTATAGTGAGTAGCTAATTAGTATAATAAAGATAGCGTACTACGCTATAAAGGTAAAGTGTATGTGCCTAAGGGGCTAATATGCCTAGAAATCTTGTTTTAAGACTATAATAACCCCCTTATAGGACACTTTAGGTATAAACGAACTCTAGAACTAGTCTAGAGGCACTATTATTAGCCTAGAATAAGGGGTTATATAAAAGACTATATTAAGATATGCGAAATCTACGTAAGGTTAAAGGCTACAAGACATGCTATATACGGGCCACTATAGCCCCTACTAGTGCTAAAGGGGCTGTAGGAGGATATTATAATGGACTTTGTTACCAACCTGCCCCTAAGCTAAGTAAAGGGCGCCCTACACGACTCTATCTTAGTAGTTATTGACTGCTTCACTAAGATAGCCTATTATATTCTGTGTAGGAAAGCTATTAACTCCGCTAGACTAGTGAAAACTATCTTAAGAGACGTAGTACGCCTCTATAGCGTACTAAGGTCTATAGTCTTAGATAGGGGCCTAATTATAACTGTAAAATACTAGAGCTCTTTCTGCTACTATCTAGGAATAAGACGGAAACTAAGTATAGCGTTCCACCCCTAAACCGATAGGTAAACCGAGCGATAAAACTAGACTATAGAGTAGTATTTAAGGGTCTTCTGTAACTACGAGTAGAATAATTAGGCTAACCTACTTAGCCTAGCGGAGTTCGCATATAATAATAGCTAGCATGCTACTATAGGGACTACCCCATTCTGAGCGAATATAGGAAGGGACCCTAGGAAAGCTGAATAGTCCTCTAAACCCTATTAAGACACAAAGTCAGCGCTAGTAGAAGCACTTACTAGCCGGATTAAAGAAATCTAGATAAGTCTACGTGAAAAACTAGCAGCCACGCACGACTATTAGTTAAAACACTATAATATATACTGTATTGACCTAGGATTTAGTATAGGGGACGAGGTTTACCTATCTAGACACTATATTACCTTAAATCGGCTAAGTAAGAAGCTCGACTATAAGTACTATAGACTATTTAAGGTTATAAGGGTAATCGGGCGCACTACTTTCGAATTAGACTTTCTTGAGTAATACTAAATACACCCCGTTTTTCACGTCTTATTGCTTAAACGCTACTATAAGAATATAATAGATAGTAGACTGATCTAGAAACCCCACGTTATATATATATAAGACTTAGACGATGTATGGGACATAGAGGCTATTCTAGGCTAAGAACTTACGGAAGATAACACGTAGTTATATAAGGTATAATAGAAAGGCTTTAGTTCTAGCGAGGATATATAGGAGCTAGTAGAACATATTTTAGCCTAGGCTATAAACGCCTACCAACGCAAAATAGGCTAGATAGGGCTAATAAGAGGGGCGAGGACCTAGGAAAACCTAGAACTAAGAACAAAAAGGGGCTAGAGGCGACCCCCTAAAAGGAGAAGGTAGTATTAAAAGCCACACCTAGAATGGACTAAAAAGGGACGAAAATAGAACCGGGATCACTTCACGAAAAAGTTATAAGATAAAAAAGACGCATATAAATAGTGTATATTATGGCCTAGAAGGGGACTAAATTACCTAGCGAAAGTATAGGTCTACGGCAAGCTAGCCAGCAAAACTCCCTAGAATAACCTAGAGTATCTTAAAGAAAGCGACCTATATTAGGCCGGAAGCCGCTAAATCCTACTACTACGCCTTATTCTCCTTCTTAGGATAATAGACTATAAGAGCCTATAGCTTACTATATGCCGTATTCTCTATCTTAGTTAACTGCGCCTTGCTGCGCGACTTTAGATAGGCTAAAAGAGGCCGAACCGCGTCTATAAACTCCTAGGTATCCTGATTATTAGCCTCCGGGGTAGGGGTTCTAGCCCGTTTCTTGCCCTTATCCGTCGCCTTAGCCTGGAAAAACATATTAGTGTAGCCTAAAACGAGTGGACCGAAAGAAGATATACTAGAGAACTTTGGGCCGATTCGGCCCCGCCCTTAGAACCTCTACTACTAAGCTTCTTTAGTAAATAATCCTTCCGAGTCTATACAGCTAGCTTATTCTAATCCTAATCCTCTATACCTTTATGACGACGATAAACCCTAACGTACTTAGGGTTGTTACTATAACCTATTAGTATAGCCTAAATCCGACCTAAATTGGCCTAAACTCACCTACTCTATATAACCTAGAACTTGCTAATTTCGGCCCGAGCTGCTAAAATCTAGGCCGCATCTAGGGCGTTAGTGGCCGCCTTATATTTAGTAACTAGGGCCTTAACTTCGGCGCGCGCCTTAATAGGGAACTAAAAAGAGGTTAGAAAGGGCTAAAACTACGGGCTAAGAAGGGCTAAAATACCTAGAAATAAGGACGGTTATTCCTATTATATAGTAAGCACGGGAGGCAGTCCTAGCGAAGACCAAGACGCTCTAGATAGAACTAATATAATGGGATAAAATCGCCGACTTTTGGCCCGGAAGGGGTTATTGTGATACAACGAACGTAGTTAATACACGGGTTTATAGAGAATTCTGCCTCCCTAGCTAGGCGTAGGCGGCGTTCCTTTTATGACTCGGCTATATTAGGCTAAAGTGGGGCGCGCTAGTAGATTTTAGTGTATTTTAGTATATTTTAGTGTGTTATAGAGCGTTACGGGGTAAATAAGTATGTTTTAGCTAAGTTAAGAGCGTTCTAGACCAAGATAGGGTGTTATAGGCTCTAAAGAGAGTGGTAGCAGCTAGAAGTGCGCTATAACGGGCTAAAATAGGAGCGATTAGCGCAGAAGAGCGTGAAACCTGCCTATATGGGATCTAATAGGCCGAGGCCCGAATACGATAATTTGGAGTATAGTAAAGAAGAGATAGAGGATTTAAACTATTAATATCCGGTTATGCCGTGCCCCCTCTAAATGCGGTAATTCGTTTTCTATTATAGAACATCGCAGAATCTTGATTTCTTATTTTTTATCAATTTAGTTAAAAAATTATATTTCATTTTCCTATAATGTTATGGGAAGGATTTTAGGCTATATTTATCTAAATTTTGGCACCTAAGGACGGCTTCCTATAGGGGGGAGATAGTGTTACGAGTGCTAGGGTTCTGGGCCTATATAGCCTAGAAGCTCCGGCTAGGCGGTACAGTATAGATCGATCTACCGTGCTATATGCTAGTAGTAGGGGCTATACTAGCCCCTTTTACCTTAGAATTACTAAGGTTTGGGCTAAAAGGGCCGAGGTTGGAATATAGCATCTAATAGCACTTTTAAGTATATAAAGGGAACTATCTGCTAGGTTGGACTAGTAGAGGTTCGCGCTGTTTTAATCTAGAAAGGTCTGCTTTACCTTATATTGTCGTATATCTGAAGCCTACCGTTTCCACCTTTCTTAATAGTAATAGAATTCACGAGCCCGTGATTACGAAAGCAGCGCTAGCTAAATAGACGTGAAGCTTGGAACTTGAGCTGCGGTGAGGATAAGCACTGTAATATTGCTTCCTTGCTTACGATACTACCTCCTCGGCCGTGTTCGACGATTGCTTGTCCGCATGACAGATTCCAAGTTTCAAGGTTTAAGGAAGTAATTATTGTTATATCGCTCGTCGGCCGGCTTCGCGCAACCTCTATAGCGATCTTATATAATAGGTAATCCTTTTTGAATCCTTCTACTTTAATACCGCGGTTATGACTGACCTTCCTCCACAACGTTAGGATCGTCGCCTCCAACCCCTTCAGAATCTTTATTGGACCCGATAAAAGGCTGTTCACCATCTATAGCGCACTACTGGCCCATAACTCGAAACCCCTTGGTGTACTTGTCAATGGACCCATGTCTGAGTCGAAGGAAAAATGTGCCTGGTTAGAGGATATTGACGAGCATATATTTGTTCGATTCAGCCAGTATATATATACGGGGGACTATATTCCCGCGCATCTAGACATTCTACTCGATTCTTCCACGATTACATATACACACTCTTCCCTGAGTAATGGTTCCCCTACTCCGGGCTAGAGTTATAGTAGAGAAGTACCTCCTCCGGCAATCGTTCGTGCCGAGCCTATCGCCGTTGCTGAGGAGGACTCGATTGTTCCTGAACCTAAGCCCGCTGTTGCCGAAACCGCCTAGGGCGAGCCAGTATCTGTCTTCTCACCTTTAAGGAAGAACAAGAAGACGAAGAAAGCGAGGGTCTTGGCGTTCAACAAGGAGCAAGAACCGAAAGAAGATTACGCATACGATTACGAGTCTAGCAGGGTTACCATGCCGGAAGCATCCGCTTCGCTTTTAATGAAGTCCACTATTGCCGTCATGGATCGCGTGGACGTGTGGCGAGACCTGGCCTGGGAACATGACGGGATCCATGCGCGCGAGCCCAGTACGGGTCGGACACTCCATCCGCCAAAAGGCCAGCGAGACCCGAGCGAAGGAAAGAGCCAATGCGCCAGACGCGATCTTGGAGGCGAACATGGTAAGATCGGTGAGCTAAGTACCTCGATTTCTACTCGCATTCTGCAGTCTGATATCAATAGTTGGTCAACGGTCCGAGTGATTTCCGCTTGAGCCGTTCAGCTTCATCATCGTGTGTGAAATGGGTCGCCGCTACCCACTGAAATCCGAGAATCGACGATGCGGCAGCAGAGTCCTCCGAGTTCGTCAGCCTTCCCAGAAATCAAACATCCAGACCAGGTCCATTGACGCTAGCACAAGCGAACCAAGCTGGCTAGGACGCTGGTGATATGCCCTGTAATAAGACACAACAACATAGGATCCACAGGCATTTGCCTCTGTGGTAAATCCAGGCACACAGTACTTCCCGATGC
>Ga0115856_100281_pt1 | contig 18578 bp, 14 predicted proteins | sample InSIn4gowninarea_FD_83870 | JGI IMG/M metagenome (GOLD analysis project Ga0115856, IMG submission 83870)
ATTTTTTTTATTTTCTTTTTTCTTTAAAATATTTTTTTTTTTTTTTTTTTTTTTTTTTTCACACTAGGGGGAGATAAGTTAGACCAGGACCAACTGTTTATAGTGTATTCAGAACCTCCACAAACACCCAAGCCTGAGGCAGGAATCGAATCCACAAATGTTGAGCTGAAGACCAGATGCCAGACAGCTAATTCGGCCAGCAGTCGGTTCATGTTTAGAGAAAAAAATGCATTACTACTGTCATATGATGCGTAACAGTTTATCACGGTATTTCTGAATACAGAGATGAATAGATTAGTTCTAAAATATCAAAAAGGAGGACAGGATGGAGGACACTTTTCAAGGGAGGACAGAACCTATAAAAGGAGGACGATTGGTCACCTTACTTATAATATATTACTTCTTTTTTTCTGGATCCTATTTTGGTAAATGACATATAGCGGCATATCTTTTTCTTTGTGGACCCTCTTTTTAGACCACGTTATGGTATATGGAGCTGTCTGATGAAGCAGGTCGTCTCGACGCCGCCGTTTCGACGCGGGTATCACCTCGACGCCGCCGTCTCGAAGCGAGGTCATGTCGACGCCGCTTTTTGATCCAGCTAATAAATAATTCCAAAATACTTTAAAATATTTATTTAAATGTTAAATGTAACTTTTAAGTGTTACTCATAATCATTGTTAACGTATAAGGCAACCGAAAACGCTTTTCTTTTATTATACATAATATGTACTCAATGTGAAGTGGCGCAGTAAAACTAAAAATCATGCATGAGCACATGATTTTAGTGTGAATCCAAACCATTGAATCGGAAACTATATGTTTGACATTAAAATTTCTCAAACATTTATTTCTTTTGTAATATTTTTCTATGATCACTACTATTTTTGTTCATAAGTTTTCTATTTTGATCGAAATTGATGATTATTGCATATTTGCATTCAAATTTGTAAAGGAAAGTACTCAAATGAATACACAAAGAATTTCAAAAGCAATTAAACACAAAAGCCAAGTGGTAAGTCTCCTACAAGTAACAGTACAAACATGTACAATACTAGTATTTTCCAGTAGTAAAAACTGTACGTTAGAACTGTAAAAATTACATTTTGAAAAGCATAATAAACGAGTTTATTCTGTATCTTCCGAATGTTTTTATTACCAATTTGTGATACAATTAAAAAAACTCTAAATAATGTTAATAAAAATGACGATAACTTTTGAATTCGCAATTTTTTCTCTCTTACGTCTAATTTGAAAATCCATATATATAACCATTTTTGCTCATACACGAAAATGCATGTACTGTTACTTTGGTAATTTTAAAGTTCTTGCAATTTTTAACAATTTTCTAATGCGAATGAGTTTTAAAGGTAAGAAAACTCCAAGTAAAATGAAATGTAATTGAATAATTGTCTTTTTTGAAAAAGTATTTCCACTTTTTCTGTAGTAACGTTCGCAAAAAATATCTTTAACCTTTGTATGACCTCTATGGTATCACGACCACAATTTGAATAGCCTTTTTCCATGCATGCATTATGTTGGTGTGTATTCCCCCACCTAAACCCATTTTTTAGAATCAGGAAATTTCTGGTACTGTTGGTGAAACATCTTACTGATAAGACTTCTTTAATCTTATTGGTGGAAGGGTTGTATTGGGGTGAGAACACCTTCCCTTTTCCCTCTCGCATCAGCAGTAAACCAGGTATTTTGTTCTATTTTCGCGAAATATTTGAAGGTGTTTGACTTCAGGTCCTAGAGAAATATGCTTAGTTCAATTCGAAATAAAGAGAAATATGAGTATGAAGGATATTTGTATTGTTTTGATAAATATGTTGCGCAAGGAACTAAAAAGTCATGGCGATGTGATGTGGAATTATCGAAAAATCAAAGATGCAAAGGAAGATTTACACAAGTGCGAAAACTAATGAATTTCTACAAATCATAAGACAACATGCTCATACAGCTCATGCTGCACGTGTTGATGTGATTCGAGCGATGACGACTATTAAACATAAGTCTATTGAAACACGGAAAACCCCTTCCCAAATTAAAACGTCTGCAATTCAAAAAATGTCTCATGCAGCATTAGGACAGTTACCTATTCAGAATGCTATACGTCAAGTGATAAAAAAACGTGCCAGAAAAGATGCAGATGCATACCCCTTCACAGGTTTCGTGCTTCTATAGAGCTGCCTTCAAATTATCTTTAACCCTCTCGCTGCGCATCCCGCGATTTCCACGGGCAACGTAGAAGTAGCAAAATTTGCGCAACCCGCGATTATCGCGGGGATGCGTTTTTGCCGTCTATTTAAGTGTGCAACCCGCTCTTTCCCCGTTCATGGTTTCATTTCGGCTTTTCTGTAAGGTTTAATTGTTTATTTAGATGTCGACTAACAGATGGCGTTAGTTGTCCACGTTTCTGCGAAATATAAAAAGAATTTTTTTTAGCATTTTGCGCGCGCTTTTCAGAGTTTAAAGATGTCTGGCAGGAAGCGTTTCGCGAGTGATATGACCTATGTTCCTGACGATATTTCCGACACTGACAGTAGTTCTGACTCTGATTCCGAGTATATTGATGATATTTATAGCGGAACTGATGAAAATTTCTCGGATTCCTCTGTGGATAGTGATGAATCTGAAAATTCATTTTCTAACGCCCGACAGTTGTGCAAAATTGATATGCAAAATATTCCAACAGCTCCTGCTTCATTTCCTTTTATTGGCAATCCCGGACCAAAATTCACTATGGCAGATGATGCAACTGTTTTGGATTATTTTGAACTTTTTTTTGACGATGTTATGTTGCAAATAATAGTAAAAGAGACCAACAGATACGCTCAGCAGTATATGAATAAGGCAGTTCCTAAAGAAAGATCAAGGTGTAAAAAATGGACAGATACGGATGAGAAAGAACTTAGATTATTCTTTTCCGTTTTGTTTCTCCAAGGAATTGTAAAAAAGCCTAAACAAGAATATTATTGGTCCAAACGTCACATATTGCAAACACCTATTTTTCAACAAGTAATTCAGAAAGATAGATTTATTTTGCTGATGAAGTTCCTTCATTTTACAAATAACGAAGAGTTTGATAAGGATAATCATCCATGGCCAAAATTAAATAAAATTTATGACATCATGGAGCATCTTCGAAAAAAATTTCGAAATCTTTATATACCAGATAAAAATCTCAGCATAGACGAGAGTTTGATGCGCTTCAAAGGCAGACTGAGCTGGAAAATGTTCATCGCGAAAAAAAGAGCAAGATTTGTGTAGTGTATGAACATTTCAATTTATTGTGGCAGCACAAATATTTATCTTTTGCTGCATGGCAACAGCAGAGAACAGAACGCAACATAAACATTAGAACAATGCCGTGAACGCTGAGTTAATTTACATGAAACCATTTTGTATATATTTCATTTTATATGTGTTTTAATTATGTCTTTATGTAATGTGCTTATTTCATCCTTATTAAATGTTTTAAAATATATCAGAAACATTTACGTATAAAAAGAACCCAACGCGCAGAACAAATACACCACATTCGGAATGGCGACGAGCACGGAAGACGCGAAAGCCGAAATGAATGAACAGACATCGCGGCGACCAGATTTGTCGAGATTTGTTTTTGACGAATTTGTACAAGGTAAGGACGATATTCGTTATTATTTTAGACGGTTTGAACTGGAACTTAGAGTGCTTCGTATTACTGATGAAAATGATAAACGCGATTTGTTATTGCGTTGCATGGGTGCTCATTTATTTAAACTTGTAAATGATTATTTTGATCCTGTTTCACCAGATGAAAAAGAATTTCATGAAATTCGAAACTTTTTAGAAGAATATTTTAAACCAATCATTAATATTCATGCAGAAAGAACAAAATTTTCTCAGCGTTTTCGTTGTCACGGCGAAACTATCAGTGAATATGCCTCAGCTTTAAGAACATTAGCGGTAAACTGCAAATTTAAAAATACGTTAGATGAACGTTTACGGGATCAATTAATAGTAGGAATTAATGACTCTGGTATTCTGGAAGTTTTGTTTCGTGAACATGGTTCTGAATTAGCTACTTTAGCTGAAGTAGAGAAAACATCTTCGAATTTCCAGTCTGCACTTTTGAATCGCGAAACTATTGAATCAGTTATGAAAACAGAACACAATTTTGAATCAAATGTTAATAGTATAAACAAACAAAAACAAAATTTTGAAAAGAAACGTAATTTAAACTAGCAAGAACTTACAAAACAGAAAGTAACTAATGAGCATAAAAAGCCTAAAACGAAATTTAAGATCGATAAAAAAACAATGTGTTTAAGATGTGGTAAACCAAAACATTTGAAAGGGGAAAAATGTTATGCTGAAAATGCTGAATGCAGATCTTGCAAAGGTAATGGACATTTTGAAAAGGTTTGTGTTAAGTCTGGAAAAGCAGAATTTATTAACCATGTCTTTACTATGAATAACGAAAACAAGTATGAAATTCAAACTTTTATTAATGACAAGCCTATCAAATTACTTTATGACACAGGATCAAGCAAATCAATTATACCAGAAAATTTTTATAATAGAATCGATAGGCCGAAACTTTTTGAATCGAAACAGTTGTTTGCTTATCCAAACAAGCCGATAGCTACCCTAGGGGAAATAAAGGTCAAGATGAAAATAGGAACAAAAACGAAAATTTGCAATTTGACTGTTGTACCTGGTAGAAGTACTACACCAATTCTTGGCAAAGATTTAATGAAGTTATTCACTATAGAACCTAAATTTACAATTAATAGTATAACAGATGTACATGCTATAGAATCGGAACTTTTGAAAAATTTCAGTGATGTGTTCGATCAAGCAAAAATTGGAACAATTAAATCCTTTGAAGCCAACATTAAAATACGCGATGATGCAGTACCGATCATCAGTAAAGCTAGACCAGTACCTTATGCACTTAGAGCAGCTGCTGATAAGGAAATAGATCGTTTAGTTGAAAACGGTACTCTGGAACCTGTGAACGTGAATGAAGAATGCATTGAATGGGCATCACCAGTGGTATATGTTACGAAGAAAAATGGACAAATACGTTTATGTGGAGACTTTAAATCAACAATCAATAAATATATGATCACTGAACCCTATCCATACCCAACTTTTGAGGATATTGCATCAAAGTTGAATGGTTGTAAAGTTTTTAGTGTTGTTGACTTAAAAGATGCTTTTCTTCAAGTGAAAGTTAACAAGGAATCACGAAAATACCTCGTTATCGCTACACACCGAGGTTATTATCAGTTTTGCCGTATGCCATTTGGGATCTCTTGTGCTCCTATAATTTTCCAGAAACTAATGGATCAGTTTCTCATGGGAATTGATGGTGTTACATGGTTTCAAGATGACATTGCAGTAGGAGGACAGAATCACAACGAACTTTCGGAACGGCTTCAGAAAGTGTTTCAAGTGTTTCGAACTGTAGGTTTAAAAACTCAAATATCAAAACTGCAGCTGTTTAAGGAAGAGATAAAATTCTTAGGGCACATTATAAACAAAGAAGGAGTCAAACCAGATGAAGACAGAATTAAAGCATTAAAAGAACAACCGCCGCCTACAAATGTTTCAGAACTAAGATCTTTCTTGGGATCTATTAATTACTACAGTCGATTTATAAAGAATCTTCAAATTTTATGCTCACCTCTGCATGAGTTGTTGACTAAGAATCGACAGTGGAAATGGAGCAAGCAACACCAACAAGCCTTCGAAAGAGTGAGAGAACAAATTTCTTCAGAAACAATTCTTGTACATTTTGATGCAAAGAAACCAATAATTTTAGCATGTGATGCATCAACACGTGGACTGGGGGCAGTTCTTCAACACCGCATAAATGGAGAATTAAAGTTAATTGCTGCTGCATCTAGGACTTTAAATCCAGCAGAGAAAAACTACTCCAGCATTGACAGAGAAGCTTTAGCAATTATGTTCGGGTTGCAGAAGTTTTATAAATACTTGATTGGTAATCATTTCATAATTCAAAGTGACCATAAGCCTCTTGAACGAATCTTAAAATCTGATAGTCAAATTCCACGTTTGGCAGCATCCAGATTAACAAGATGGGCAGTTACTTTAGCTGCATTTGATTATGAAATAGAAAGCAAGCCAGGAAGTCAGATGGCTGTTCCTGATGCTTTATCACGCTTACCTCTACCTGACAGGAAGATAGGTGAATTTGAAAACAGTTCTGCAGTATACAAAATTGTGAACCACACACTTAATGAACTTATCTTGACGCGTCAAAGTTTACGTTTTCAAACAGAAAAAGATCCTATTTTGTGTAAAGTTATTACTTTTGTGGAAAAGGGTTGGCCACAAAAGAAGCATTTAGATGAACAGTTGTTTTCTTATTTTGAGAAAAGAAATGAAATTTCTTACGAACAAAATATTCTGATGCTGAACAACAGAATCATTATACCTAATAAGTTTAGAAGCCAAGTGATCAAGAAATTACATGAAGGACATACAGGAATTGTTGCAATGAAGTCAGTTGCCAGAATGTCTGTATGGTGGCCTAATATTGATCGTGATATTGAACGTGAAGTTAAATCTTGCATTGACTGCAATGAACATCATCCCAAAGTTAGTGAATCACCTTTATTGTTATGGAACAACACAGGGAAACCGTGGGATCGTGTACATATTGATTTGGCACAGTTAAATAATGAAAATTGGTTTTTTATTATTGGTTCTTACTCTAGATGGCTTGAAGTATTTAAACTAAGAAATGTAACTTCTGAGGATATTATTCGTTGTTTTCAGAGATTATTTGCTTCATATGGCATTTGCCGAATAATTGTTTCTGACAATGGTCCACAGTTTTGCTCTAGAGAATTTCGAAATTTTTGTAATCAGAACGGAATAAAACATATAAGAACAACTCCATACCATTCAAGAAGCAATGGTCTTGCAGAACGCGTTATAAGAACTTTCAAACAACGTTTTAGAAAGTCGAGCAAAGAAGCTACAAATCAAACAGAACAATTACAAACATTTTTGTTTGGGTACAGAACGACAGTACACAGAGCTACAGGCAGCACACCTGCAAAACTATTTTTGAACAGAGAACTTGCAACAGTTTTTGATCGACTGAAACCAGATCTCATCAATGATGTAGAGAGCTTAAAATCAAAGTTTTATCACGACAGAACATCGAAGAACAGAGAATTCGAAGTCGGAGATGATGTATGGGTCAGACGAGGTCCAGAACCTATTTGGAAGGGGACGAAAATAGTGGAAAGAACAGGACCATTATCCTACAGAACCTCAAGCGGTCAACGTGTACATGCTGATCATTTGAGAAAACGTTTCGAACATCCTGAGCAGAACATACAACCAGCAGACCAAGAACAAGTTCCAGATTATACTGGCGACGAACCTGATTGTGATATCCAGAACAATAATGATTGTGAGAACCAGAACACCAAAGAACATGTGTCAGAAAATATTGAATCATGCAGTGTTACTCCAGAAACAGTTGAACGAAGAGAAGTACCGACAGTTTCCTTAAGGAGATCTTCCAGACGCAGAAATCCACCTCTACGTTTCTACGAGGAATATGACTACTGAAAAAAGGGGGGAATAAATGTAGTGTATGAACATTTCAATTTATTGTGGCAGCACAAACATTTATCTTTTGCTGCATGGCAACAGGAGAGAACAGTTCAGAACATAAACTTTAGAACAATGCAGTGAACGCTGAGATAATTCACATGTAACCATTTTGTATATATTTCATTTTATATGTGTTTTGATTATGTCTTTATGTAATGTGCTTATTTCATCCTTATTAAATGTTTTAAAGTATATGCGAATCATTTACGTATAAAAGAACTCCACGCGTAGAACACATACACAACATGGGGTTTTTTAAAATCTCTATTTAAAAGCATATCCCTCTATTTTAAACTTTAATCGACAGTGAGGCATTATGTACAGCAGTCTGACTTTCAATCAGTTTTTGGTCAACAATGGCTTAGCTGTCCACTAAATTTCATGTAGTTTCGTGAAGTTTGCGAATCAGTTTTCCCGCTCTTAGTGAATATCTGTGACAGATGGAGAGTAGGAAAGGTTTAGCTAATGAAAAATGTATGTTGCTGATGTTATTGATTTCAAAGATAGTGACAGAGATAATGACAGTTATTTATCAGATTCTTCTCAAGACAGTGATGAACCTGAAGATGACTCACTAACCATTCAAAATGTTTGGCAGTTCTGCAACACTAACCTTAATTTCTAAAATAATTTGCTTAATTATTGTATATTTGAATCAGTTTAATATCTTTTGCCTTTGTATTTTATAAAATAATTAGAATAAATGGTAAATTTATTCTTAGAGATATCTTTATATGATCACATCCAATAGTTATTTAACTTTTTTTGACAATAGTAAAATCAACTTTGTGACAAAAAATTGCTACATATTTAAATTTTCAAACATATTTAGAATTCAAATATGTAATAAAAATGCGCAATTTTTAAAGAGCTCACATTGAAAAATTGAGGAGTGATAGGGTTAAAAGGGTTCTTGGCAATATCATTATAATAAACATATTGTAATACATGATACATTATTTTGATAACTTACAGGATATCCAAACAATACATGTAACACAGTTAAATACTCTTAGTACCCAATGTTTAAAAAAGACCGAGGCACAAATTTAATAGTATAAATAGAGATACTTAACAAACAATGCAACCTAGTGAAGTTTGGAGCATTGTATGTAGAATGTTTTCATATCAATGTTGTTCTCCCCAACGATTCTTTCTTAAGTTGTGTTCAACCATTCTATTTTTTTTTTAAATGTTTTGCAGAGGCTGCTAGTGCCAACTGATCTAACCCCAACGAACATAGATTCTACACTTGACTGAGGCAAGACCACAAGAGCAAAATCTTTTGATGTCAACTCTAACTTTCAGAGATTCAAGATCCTTGGCCAAGGCACACTCAGGCGGGTTCTACTTCATTTGATGATAGGATGTACATGCTCCTAAAAGCTTCCTGATGAGAAGTTACCAAATGTCTACTGTGTTATATTTATACATTATTATAAAACGTATTTATATTCTCTGGCACTTAATAGCAAGAAGTCTGAACTGACAACAGACAACTGCAACCGTATGTATAAGAGATTTCTATTTTTTGTCTGCTCCTCCCCCACTCCCATATTGGTAATGTGATTAAAAATTGTCATGAGAGTATTCTTTGCTTTTAAAAAGTTTTAACTTCTAGTCTGTATAAATTACATTTTCTTGGCCATTGTCATCAATTCTACAGATGATGTATAATATATATATATATATATATATATATATATATATATATATATATATATATATATATATATATATATATATATATATATTATATTTTTATATATACTATATAAGTGAAAGTTTTAAATTCTCTATGCAAAAACTTGCTACATGCATAAAGTTAGCACCACAGTATTTTAAATAAAACATCAGCAATAAGTTAACATATACAGATATTTACTGCATTGTGTTTTCAAATTTACCTGAATCAATTTGAAGGTAATAGTAACCGGTTCAGACATTTTCCCTGAATAGCCTGTGGAAGCTGAAATAATCCTAGAATTTATTATACTTGTTGAATTGTGCAGAATGCCACTTGAATCTGAAGCTGTAGGTCCCAAAAAATCTTTAACTTGATTGAAGGACGCAAAAACAATTTTTACTACACCTATAAATAGTTTACAATTTTGAAAATTACAATAATGGAATTGTACTTGGCAATATGTAAGAAAAACATTTCATATTTGTATTAAAAATAAAAGCACTGAAAATTTATCATAGAACAAATACATGGTTGCAGAAGTATGAAAGCTATCTAGTTTAAAGAAAGTGTGAATATACTTTCTGAAGCAGCTAAATTTTAAAAAATATACAGTGAAACTACTTTGAACAACAACCTCCACTAATGACCGCATTTTTCATGCACTGAGTTTTCAGCTCATGGACATAATGTTAAAAAATCCTCTATTAACCATCAAGGTAACATCTATGAATGACCAGTTTTGTAGCTCTTAAATTTCAGGCATTTCTAATTGTCTGACTTAAGAACAAAAATAAATTATAACCTTAAATTGCTTAACTCCTTGCACAGAACTGAAGAATCTTTGCATCAAATCCATAATATTATTTTAGGAAGGGATACTGTGAAGAAATAAAACACAGAGTGGGGAAGCAACCAACTATCATCATAGGTGATAACAAGTTGACCACTGAATTCAAATCTGAATTCACCAAAATCTATAGATGAGTTAAAGCTTTACGCTAAATGCATTTCGAATGAGTTTTTACTGGTACTATACTTGCAAGTAAAATAAATAATATAAAAATCAATTGTTTGTGAAAAGATGTAGATATGTAAAGCATGTTGATTAAGGGGTATTTTTAAATGCTAAATCATTATAAATATTACATTTACGAAATAGTATTTAATTTAAGTGAAACATACATCACATACAATATGCTCGACAATGAGAGTAAATGTTGCTTTGGTGGGTTCCTTTTGGTGCGACCACCTTCTTATTAACGACCACTATTCATTAGAATATAGGGTGGTGACTCTTCAGAAGTTTTAAAATGGACTGTTTGTATGGGACCAAAATTCAAGACATATCTAATTTATTGTTTTTCTTTAAAAATTTCAGTTAACTTCATTCGTTTAAAATGTTTTTCTTTCACTAAATGTCTCTTGAATTCTAAAAACTTGAATTATTTGCGATTCAGTAAAAGTGCTCCTCTGTTCCTCTATTTTTCATAATTTTGACTTTTTTCTGAATCCTATAGCAAAAGACATTTTTTTGTATGAAGATTGTCAGCACTGTTCCTATCATTTTCGTTATCTATTATCACTCCGATTAGAAGACCATTTGTCGTTTTTTCATTTTATAGCCATGGAGCGGTTCAGTATCGAGCAACGCATTCTTATTGTGAAAACTCATTACAAAAACGGGGAGTGCTACGCAGAGACTGTCCGTAAACTTCGCGCGATCTTTGGACGTGGCAATGCCCCGACCGCAACAACAGTTTCGAGGTTGGTACAGAAATTCGAAGAATCTGGGTCAGTTGCAACCAGAAAATCGCCCGGTCGAAACCGTAATGTTCGAACGCAACAAAACATTGCGGTGGTGCAAGACAGTGTGAATGTGAGCCCTGTGAAGTCGCTTCGCCGTCGTTCGCAACAGTTGGGTATGTCAACATCTTCGGTGCATCGAATACTGAAAAAAGATCTTCATATGCATCCCTACAAGATTCAGTTGACACAACAGCTGAAACCAGCAGATCATGCAAAACGGCGAAGATTCGCCGATTGGATTTTGACTAGACAACAACAGGACGACAATTTTTCAAAAAAAAAAAAAAAAAAAAAACTCAGGAGAAAAGGCACATTTCCATCTCTCGGGGTATGCCAACAAACAAAATTGCCGCATTTGGGGTGACGAAAACCCTGGAGTGAACCAAGAGCACGAAATGCATCCCCTACGAGCCACGGTTTGGTGTGGTTTTTGGGCAGGAGGCGTGATTGGCCCCTTCTTTTTTGAAGATGATGATGGAAATTCAGCTACTGTAAATGGCAACCGTTATCGGGACATGATCACGGAGGAAAGAATATAGTGGAGTCGCTGTGTTGTGACGTATCATGAAGCCTCGTATACGTCACGCTTTCCCTAGTGCGCATGTCCGCCGCCATATTTGTCATAGCAAAACTTTGGAACCAACGTTATGTGTCTCTTTACTTTCCGTACGAATTTAAAAGACATGTAAGTATATTTTTTGTCTTTTATTTGTAGGTACAATATCGATTATGTGAGGATGAGTCATTATTGTTTAAATTAAATTATTTGTTACGTGGAAACTTCTGCGTTAACACACTCATCATACTTTTATAGAACATTATACTTATATAGAACCATGAATTTTCATGTTTTCATCAAAAACGATGCAGTAGTTCTTTAGCTCTTGAACACATACGACGGTATGCTTATAACATATCATAATACTTATAAATTCGATGAGCTAAAGGTGTATTAATTCTGATTTTTAAGTTCAAAACTCATTTCAAAGCAAAATTTCTAGTGTTTGTGATTTCCAAACGCTGATAACTGTATTTGCTAATGATGTATTAATTTTGATTAAGGTCAAAACTCTTTTCAAGGAAATTAAATTTGTGATTAAATGTACCTTAGTTTAACCTATCTGGTTTTGATATTTACTATTTTAATGGATTTGCATCATACTCAATTGAAGAGTAAAAAGTGATGAATTAACATGAAAATCAACACTTTCAAAACAATTTCTGAATGAGATACTTTACAGCGTAAAAATGTACCACAATTTCATGAAGTAATATTCCTGCATAAAAATAAATCGCTACCATGTGCTTCATTAATACGTACTTTGGGTATATTTTTTAAAAAATTCAACTTTTTAAAAACATTTTTCAAAAATTCGTTTCAGTTTTTTTTTAAACTTTCTAGCGGAGAAACCGGCTTTCCTACTAAAATACAAGTTATAATATTTTTTTCAGAATAATTATTTTTTTCAACTGTATATAATAAATCCGTTTGTGTTTAAATTCATATCAAATAAATATTATTTATGAATTAAAAAATTGGCATGACAAGCTCTGCAACTTTTATACCAATGCTAAATTATTTCAGTGTGTAAACAATAAGAATGTGCATTAAAATGAAAATAAATGTAAAGTTGGAGTTTATACTTCATGAAAGAAAAAAGAGAAAGTATAGATGATTTGCAAAACAAGTAAACAGCTGTTTCAGAAACACCTGCGAACTTTTTTTTAAGCGTCAAAATAAATTATTTTGGTTGTAACATTGGTATGGCTGGAAATTGCTTTAAATGAGGTTTCTTGTGATCTGTTCAGAATCGTTTATAGAATAAAAATCAATCGTTAAAACATTTATATTTTCGGCAGGTTAACTCAATTAAATGTCTCGTGTTTCGCAATGACAAACATGGCCGCCACCTCATCCTATCCCTCGCTTTTCCTCCCCTCTCGCGGCTTCACATTCTTCCTATGTAAAAGCATTGGCAGGGCGTCTCCACTTTCTTCTATACTCCTTGGACATGATCACTAAGTTTTTGTGACCTGCTCTGGAAGAAATGGAAGATGACGGAATTGATGAAATGTGGTTTCAACAGGACGGGGCTACCTGCCACACATCCCGGGAGACAATCACCTTGCTTCGTGAAAAATTCCCTGAGCGTCTGATCTCACATAACGGCGGCGACCAAGAATGGCCTCCCAGGTCATGTGACCTCACACCTTGTGACTTCTTTTTATGGGGATATGTGAAGTCACAAGTTTACGTGAACAAACCTCAAACGATTACCGAACTGAAGATGGAAATTCAACGGGTAATCGGCGAAATCGACAGGGACGTCTGCGAAAGAGTTATCGTTAATTTCAACGATCGGATGACTGCCTGCAGAGAAAGTGGAGGTGGACATATGATCGATATCATTTTTCATTATTAAATTGAAGTATATGTTGAATGTAATTAAATAAAAATTTTGAATTTTGCATCGATTTTGGCTGATTTATTGCATTTTTAAAAACTGCGTACTTTATGAAACACCCTTTATTAAATAATTTACATTTCCTGTGCAAGTAATACTATGTAAAGTGTTTTAAATATTATTCCTATAAATGTGTCTATTTAGATAGATTAAACAAATACATTTTTATGTTTGATATGAATTTGTCCGTATGTTATTCACAGTTTGATTAAGTCTAATCTTTTACAGTTAAATATGTAGGTGGAGTGGTGTACTTTTATTCAAATGATGGTAACTTTTCACAGCTCTATTATAGTTAATGATCCCTAAAAACAGACAGGATCTAGGGTCTCATGAAAGTATGAACATTGCAATAGATAAACAGCAAGCTAAAATATAGAATTAAAGCAAATGTTGCAGTTAGTTATGTTTTATCAGAAACAATATGCATTTCTATGATTTAAAATGACTTATTTTTTCTAATAGGTAGTAATGTTTTGCTGTTTTCACAAATAGCTATGATCATGCTGATTCATTCTTTAGATGCTGCATTCCCACTGAAAATGCAAATCAATGTTTACTATGAAGGAAAGCAATGCTCCAGAATGCAATCTCTATGCATATTTAAAGCCTCTATTTCTCTTTGTTGTTGCTGTTACATATTCAATAAATCTATTTCTTTCATATGTGAAAAATAACATGTAATTGTATTGTAAAGAAAGATAAGGCTAATTGTTTATATTTTCTCATGAAATTGCTTCCATTTTATTGTGGCATTTCGATAACATATTTTATTATTTTTTGAGAAATATGCAGTTAAAAAGGAATTCTTCATACTTCATTTTTCATGAAATAAAAGTAATCAAGCTAATTTCTCGGTGCATTGATTTGTTTATAATTCAAAAAATACTAGCTGAATGATTTTTAAATAGGCTTATAAAATTTTAGTAATAAATATATTTGAATTTTATCATAAATCTCATAATTTAAATCTATTTTCAGGATATACCAGAAAATGAATTTATTACTAGAGTGATTATTTTATCAAGCTGTATTTTTACTGCTGTTTTATTCCTCATAACCATCATACTCTTGCAAGTTTTCAGGTAAACAGATTGAAATGTTTGAATTCTTGTATATTAACAATGTATCAGCGTAAAGAAAACAACAGAACTAAATTTCTGGCTCCTCTGCATAAATGTTCACTTGTTCTACATATATCTTTTATACTTTTCACCATTTTTTTTCTGTATTGATAAGAATGCATGACTGTTAAAAAACTGTTCAAAACCGAAAATTGCCCTTAGACTGAGTTTTGATCATTGTATGACTTACGTTTGAAATTTCAAGGACAGAATGTTTTAAAGGAAATGTTTTTTAATGCAAATTTAAATAGTCTATATTAAGACTAAATAACTAGGTATTAGTTTTTAACATATCTAAAAAACTAAATATTTACAAATTTTTAATATTAAGGTTTTTCCATAAAATTAGCTTTGTACTTATCTGAATTCTTTATTACTTGTGAAATAGAAAAAGCATAATTACTTTGAAAAACTGTAGTATTTATAAAATATTGCATATTATAGTAAGGTCAATATTTGCATGCTGTATCTAAAGAGACAAAATGATAAAACATCTACACTTCGCATAAAATTCAGCCTTATTTCCTTTGTTGAATTAGTTTCAAATACTATTTTTGTTTTTATTTTTCTATACAGTGCAGCGCAAAAATATAAACGTCCTACTACACAATTTTTGTTGAATTTAATTTCTTATGTGGTCTTTATGAAAATTATTAAATGCAATTAAGAAGAAGTATTCAAAGAGAGAATTAAAAAATTAAAACTATTAAAATGTAAAAACATGATAAATCATGAAATGAGAAGTGATTGCAAAGTTAACCGACACAAAACTATACATACCTTTCATGAAAAACAATTTTTATTTCCCCAATTTTTCAACAAAAACATTTATTTAATAATCACGTGAACCACCCCATTTCGATTAATAACTTGAAATAATCTATTTGGCATATTATTAGAAAATCCTTGTAAAGTTTCTAAAGCTATTTCATTCCAAGCTTTCTGTATTGCTAGCTTCAATTCACTGTCATTATTAAGTTGATGACCATTTGCATAAACCATTTGGTTACCAAGTTTCCGAGTTCTCTATTGGATTTCGGTCAGGAGAGTAAGCTGGCCAATCCTTAACTTCAATTTTATTTTTGAACCAGCTGCTAGTGTTTGCACTAGAGTGTATGATTGTGTCATCTTAGAAAACAAGTTTAGATTTCCTATAACTCCTCAAAAATGGAATAAGTTTGTCCACTATTTAATAGTACTTGCCATCCATTTCATGTGAGGTAAAGGATAAATTAAGTTTACCTTGTTTACTGTAGGCTTCCCAAAACATAATCTTCCTCTGGAAAAATTTCCATTTGAAATATATTTCTTCTCTTTTTGAAAATCCTTCCAATAAGAGTAACCATCTGAGCCATCTAAATTACTGTTTTTCACTAAAATAACTTATGATGACATATATTATTTTAGGAATTTTTCCACTGCAACAAAAATTTATATTTTAATAGTTACCAGTGACCAGTCTGTATTTGTTTTTTTATTTGTTTTTTGTGAAAAAAGTTAAATCTCATTATAAAAATGTAAGATTTAAGGGGTAAAGCACTTTTCATTTAAGGAAACTCAGTGTTAAAATTCTGGTTTATTGCTGGACCTACTGTGTCTTTTGAGACATCAGGGTTGATTGATTTTTCTTCTGACTTCATAAGCAGATATCGAATTATTTGACACTGTTTGAATATTTTGTTTTCTTCCCAAAGAGATAGCTTGCGAGGATATCTTTTACATTTATTTAACATATAATTTCACTGTTTGGTGTAAAAAGGTCTGACAACACATGATGTAAAATTAATATTTCAACTTTAAGGGCTGGCTTGCATTTGAGTTAGGTATCAAAATAAATTCGGGGTATGCATGTTTTTATGATGGCATTCTTTTCCAAATTTATTTACTACAACAATAATCAAAATCAAAAAATATTTGCAGGCCCATAAATGTATGGTAAGGCGTTTCTAGAAGAATATTATAAATACGTTGAACTTACATATGCGCTTGATGTGTATATTTCAGTAGGAAACATATATTTTTGCGTCGCATTGTAATAAGATTGTTATCTGATAGAAGAATTTCATACTTTGCTATTCGATAAACTTTTGTAATACAGAAGTCTTTCATCATTGATTTAATTTTAAATACGGTTGACATCTGTGCTCTTCTATATTAATATTTTGTTACCTAGCTATTAATTAACCTCTTGCCAAAATATGCAATTGACTAATAAAACCTTTTTTCTTAAATTGTATGACGTTTTAGTAAAATTCATTTTAAAGCTTTTTTCTAGTTTCAAATTTGACTAAAAATGTTATTGTTTATCCAATCACCCATTTAATTATGAGTAATTATTCTTTAAAAATAAAAAGTTTTCAAACTTGATTTTGTATATTTAATTTTACATATTATACTTTGTTTTATTCCATTTTAGGAGCTTACAAACTGATCATTCGTCAATTCATACACATTTATGCATTTGTCTGATTCTAATAGAAGTTACATACCTTGGTGGAGCCAAACAAGTTGGCCTTGCTTGCAAAATATTTGCAGGCATTCTCCATTTCTTCTTGCAAGCTGTATTTGTGTGGATTTTTATATCAGCTTTCCATCTTTATTTATCATTGTTAGTGTCATCTCAAAAGAGTAGGATTCATTGCTACTCTATTATTGCATACGGCATACCTGCTACTGTGATTACGGTGTCAATTTTTGTTGATCCTCAAAGTTATGGAACACCTGACAATTGTTTTTTAAGGTTTGACAATTACTACATATTCAGCTTTGTGGGACCAGCTCTTTCATGCATATTGGTAAGTGTTTTAATTTTATTTTCACTAGATGCTTGTTTGGGTGTTATTAGCAATATTTGATATTATTATGGTTTTTGGAGTTCAATAAAATATGTGTCTTAGTAAAGTGCTCATCTTGGAATTTTTAAACTTAGATCATATAATGCTCTGTAGAGTTTCTCCCTCATCTGAAAAGTTGCCAGCCAATAAAAATTTTACATAAATTTTTATAAACTCTAACCTTTATATACACATATTTGAATAGGTTTGAAAAAAAAATGTATAGTTTAAAACTTAGCTGATATAAATGTTTATTTTTGTGATGAATAATTTTGGGCATATTTATTACATTTTATAAACGGTTACATTTTTAAAAATATAAAACAATTTAATTGATGAAAAAATTCCAATTTTAGATCTCGAAATAAATGTATACCTAAAAGTAGAAAATATATAAGTTAATAAGAAAAGTTCTAAATGAATTAGAATTTTCAATTTCGACTTTTACAATAAGACTACTTGCCACAAATAAGTGCTCTTAAATTATACTAAAATATTTAAAAATTATTTCAGGTATATAGACAAGAATAATTCCTTTGTAAAAGACAAATATAAATTAAAGGGAATCGTTTGAGAGTTTGTATGCATTACAAAGAATTAGCAGTTATCGTAAAATACGAGATTTATATAAAGCTAATAATATTTTTATTAAGAGAAAAATAATTATACGTTTGAAATCTTGCATTAACCGAGTTTGTCTCCAGTAATAGACAAGGAAAATGACAACCAATAAAATATACATTCTTTGAAGATCATATCCAGCGTTCGAATTTACTGGTCCGTAGAGGAACGTCTGTTGAGAGGAATAACCGACATGCGCAGTAAATGTTTCACTGGGCTTATAAAAATACTTGGGGTTTTACGGAATACTTTTGTAGAACGAATACACCTCTTGGCGATATTCGCATTTTTTTTTTCCAATTTTTAAAGTGGCGTTATCATTTGTTAGTTTTAGTCCTTTTATTTAACTGACCATAATACTTTTTAAATTATTCATTTTCATTTTTCTTCT
>Ga0115856_100282_pt1 | contig 18547 bp, 14 predicted proteins | sample InSIn4gowninarea_FD_83870 | JGI IMG/M metagenome (GOLD analysis project Ga0115856, IMG submission 83870)
CTGATAAGTTGGAAACGGGCAAATATGCAGATTTCTTTTTTGCTGACCAGCAGGCCAGGCGTGGAGTTATCCCCCCAGGGTCCAATGCAATGGGAGCGAAGGAATTGAGGGCGGGACTGGGAATGAAACCATTGGTAGGCATCTTCAGCGTTGGTATCGAAGAGGAATATCGGTGGAAAGACTCGGTTCAAAACGATGCAGAAATCAGGATCTGGGTGGCTGAAGGTGTCGCCAACGGCATGAAACCGTGTTTCGTAAAATTTGGTGCTGTCATCAATGATAAGCGGTGGATGAATGCAGTCGAAAAAATGTACCAGGGGTATTATAAAAACGAACGATACCTGCGAAACACCGCACCACTGGCAAGGGTTGGGAATGTATCATGCACTCGTGGAAGATCATATGCCCTTTGAGATGGTCAATGATAAGATGCTGGATGCGGACCACCTAAAACCTTTCAAACTTTTGCTACTACCCAACATCGCTACTTTATCTGATGCGCAGTGTGAGCAGCTAAGAGAGTTTGTCGAAAGCGGAGGCAGCCTGGTAGCGACTTTTGAAACATCTTTATATAACGAAGAAGGAAAAGCCCGGTCAGACTTTGGACTAACAGACCTGTTTGGAGTTTCTTTTGACAATGGGGTAGATGGCCCTATGCGCAACAGTTACCTGAGGCTGAAGGCGGATGCAGGAACAAAACAATTTCACCCGGTCGTAAAAGGCCTCGAAGACGCATACAAGATCATAAATACGGTCTACAGGGTTAAAGTAACGCCGAAAGGAAGTTTCCCCAGCCCGGTAACGTTGGTGCCGACCTACCCCGATCTGCCAATGGAGGACGTGTATGCAAGAGTTCCTGAAACCGACACGCGTGAAATATACCTGCGTGAAACCGGGAAAGGACGAATTGGTTATATCCCGGGCGACCTCGACCGGTCCTTCTGGCAAATGCTCGCCTCAGACCACAGCCGGCTTCTTCGCAATACCATTCGCTGGGCACTAAATGAGGAACCGGTCATCGATGTAGTATCACCAGGGGTGGTGGATGTAGCCGTGTGGCGCCAAAAAACTTCCATGACTGTTCATCTGGTTAATCTTACTAACCCAATGATGATGAAGGGGCCATGCAGGGAACTATTTCCTGTGGCTGCTGACGTAAGTATACAGATCCCTGAAAAAAAGCGGGTAGCTTCTGTGAGCCTGTTAATGAGTGATTCTAAACCGGCATTTCAAAATAAAGAGGGAAGGATACACCTGCATGTTCCGAAGATCCAGGACCACGAAATAATTGCAGTGGACCTGGTGTAGTGAAAAGACTCACAGGTAAAGTGTCAGCTTGAAGGGAGTCACGAGGATAGCAATACAGGATCAATATACGATGACATGCTGTACTGAGTGATGTAGCGACGATGCAATGAATCGGTAAATAAGGTATCTGAAGTGAAGAAATTGTTAGCGGTAGAGAGCAACTTTTACCTTGATTATTAGTATTTTACAAATTTTAATTTGCAGCAAAAGAGGCCTACATCGATCAAATGTAACGGTAGCAGGGCAAAACTACGCATCAGCTGGTGCCGGGGAAAAAGCACACTGGCTGGCGATCACGAAAGAGCAAGACCGGGGCCTAAAACAGAAGGCCGGAGTTTTCATAATAGAATAGATAACAAAGAGTATTATAACTAAACTAACGGAGGAACCTATATGAATTGGACACAGGTAATAGATCCATTTAACAATATTGCATTATCTGCGCTGGCCGCTGCAGTACCGATCCTTTTTATTTTTTGGGCACTGATCATCAAGAAGATGAAGGGGTACCAGGCGAGCCTTCTTGCGATTGCAATTGCCATTGTGTTGGCCATCGCACTGTATGGAATGCCTGTCAAATTGGCTTTGCTTTCTACTGCCAATGGCGCATTATATGGTCTGTTTCCGATTTGTTGGATTGTAATTACCGCCGTTTTTCTTTTTAATATTACTGTTGAGAGCGGACAGTTCGAGATCATAAAACATTTTATGGCTTCGATTACTTCAGACAGGCGATTACAGGCCTTATTAATTGCTTTTTCTTTTGGTTCCTTTCTCGAAGGCACAGCAGGTTTCGGCGCACCGGTGGCGATAACGGCAGCCATGCTGGTAGGCTTGGGTTTCAACCCGTTATATGCTGCCGGAATTTGTTTAATTGCAAACACGGCCCCGGTAGCTTTTGGGGCAATTGGTATACCCATCACTGTCGCTTCGCAAGTGACTTCGATTCCTGAAATGGCCATTTCCCAGATGGTAGGCCGCACCTTACCTATCCTCTCCGTGATGCTTCCTTTTTATCTTGTGATATTGATGTCGGGCTATAAAAAAACCATCGAAGTTTTGCCGGCCATCCTGGTGTCAGGATTGTCATTTGCATTGATCCAATGGTTTTCTTCCAATTTTCTCGGACCGGCGCTGCCCGACGTCATAGCCGGAATAGGTTCAATACTGTCTCTGATCTTCTTCCTAAAGTTTTGGAAGCCAAAAAAAATATGGCGTTTTCCAAGCGAGCCGGCACCTTCGATACAAGTGGATGGCATCTACACGTCAGGCCAGGTAGTTCGCGCATGGTCTCCTTTTATATTATTGACGGTGATGGTCATAGCGTGGGGAATGCAACCCATCAAGGATCTCTTTAATGCAATCGGTCAGGTTCAATTTGAATTTCCCGGAATTCACAATGTTATAAATGACAGGAATGGAAAGCCATTACCTCACATTTTCAAGTTTAATTATCTATCGGCAGCCGGCACCGCTATATTGATTTCTGCGCTGATTTCAATTCCCCTGATCGGTCTTAAATTTAACGACGCCATCCGGATATTTCTAAAAACCTTGAAACAACTTAAGTATCCCGTCATCACAATCGCATCTGTCCTGGGATTTGCCTATATCGTCAATGACTCCGGCATTACCATTACCCTGGCGCAGGCGTTGGCTAATACCGGCTCCCTGTTTCCTTTCTTCGCACCTGTGCTAGGATGGCTAGGCGTTTTCATTACCGGCAGCGATACTTCGGCAAATGCCCTGTTTGGTAAATTGCAGGCTGCTACGGCAACATCCATCGGGGTAGATCCGGTGGTAACTGTTGCTGCAAACGTTTCCGGGGGCGTCGTGGGCAAAATGATTTCTCCCCAGTCAATAGCAGTGGCAGCGGCAGCGGGGCATCTGGTTGGCAAAGAATCGGAGTTATTCCGGTTTACGGTAAAACATAGTTTTATCATGCTCGCTTTTATCTGCTGTATTGTCATTGCCCAGGCCTATCTTTTTAAATGGCTCATTCCGCAATATCACATGGTTACGGCCACCACTGCTGCGGCCACGACTGATTTTTCTAAAGGCTATACCTACCTGTTGGTATTAGCCCTGCTAATCGTTGTCATAGCTACCGCCATCATGATGTTAAACAGAAAAAAGGCAACACGCACAGAAGCAATAAAGCCAAGTTTAGTAAAGTAAAATATATATGAACGAACCGTTAAGCAAATTCATGAAGGTTGGATTGGTGCATTTTATGGCTTACCCTGCCACGATAAAAGGTGAGGGGCCGGTAGAAGAAACCATCAAAAAGCTTGCACTGGATGAATACTTTCATGCAATAGAAATAACTACGATAAAAGATAAAGATGTGAGGCAGCGGGTAAAGAAAATACTTGACACCTCTCATATGACCGTAGCCTACGGAGCGCAGCCGAGGTTGCTTACCACAGGACTCAATATAAACGACCTCGATGAAGATGGAAGGCAAAGGGCGTTGGCAAACCTTAAAGAAGGTATCGACGAGGCCTTTGAAATGGGGGCTTCGGGTTTTGGTTTCTTAAGCGGTAAATACGATGAAGCGACAAAGGAAGAGTCTTACCAGGCGCTTATCAGGTCAACAAAGGAGATTTGCAGCTATGTGAAAAGCAAGGGAAATATGAAAGTCGCCCTTGAAGTTTTCGACTACGATGTAGATAAGAAAAGCCTGGTGGGCCCGGCTGATATAGCGCTGCGCTATGCCAAAGAAATACGGGAGGAACACGACCATTTTGGACTAATGGTCGATCTTAGTCACATTCCCTTAATTCACGAATCGATTGAGGAGTCGTTGCTGCCTGTCCGCGACTATATCATTCACGCCCATATCGGCAACTGCGTGATCAGGAGTGCTGATATGCCTGGCTATGGCGACCTGCATCCACGTTTTGGTTTTCCCAATAGCGAAAATGATGTCGACGAGGTAGTGGACTATTTACGGGTCCTGCTGCAGATAGAGTATTTAAATGATAAGAAGCCGCCGATCGTAAGTTTCGAGATCAAGCCTTTTGGTGATGAAGATCCCGACATCGTGATTGCAAATGCAAAGCGTACTCTCAATGAAGCCTGGGCCAGGGTCTAGACTCGTTTACATGCTGAAGAAGGTAAACCTCCTAATCCGGATAGGCCAATGGTAACCGGTCATAAATCATTAAACGAAATTGAAATCCGTGTCTAACTAATTGGGATTGTAATGGTACCACATTACACGGTTGACATAGCACAGGTTTGAGGCGTTTTATTAAGCTTCCTTTTTTTTGTTCCCGGCATTTGTTTTTTACCGGGTCATCGTTGCGTCGCAGTACGTTCATCCGCAAACCAATGTGCATCTGGAAATCATCACGTGTTGGCAGCCCCTGTACGGTATCGGCACTACGGGATATCGGTCAGAGACAAATAATCCTATTGACACAATACTAAACCCACAGATCATTACATCCGTCACCGTACAAACGCGATTCCATTTCCTGGCCCATTGCAATTGAAAAACGTGCACATTTAAATCATGTAAAATAACCATATCTTTTACCCACCATATCATCTAACTAAAAGCAACTCATGAAGATCGTAGTACTGGACGGATACACTTTAAATCCCGGTGACCTGAGCTGGGATGAACTGAAAAAGTTTGGAGAGGTAGATATTTACGACCGCACACCTTTGGATAAAGTTATGGAGCGGGCCGGTGGGGCAGAAATTGTATTTACCAACAAAACTCCGGTTGGAGGCGACACTATTAGACAGTTACCTTCTTTAAAATTCATAGGCGTTCTGGCTACCGGATACAATGTGGTTGATACGGAAGCGGCAAAGGCAAAAGGGGTTGTTGTAGCAAACGTTCCTGGTTATGGCACTCCTTCAGTTGTTCAAATGACTTTTGCTCTGTTATTAGAGCTCTGCCAGCATGTACAGCAGCATAGCGAAGTCGTTAGAGAAGGTAAGTGGTCCCGCTCCCTCGATTTCTGCTTCTGGGACTATCCCCTCGTCGAGCTGGAAGGTAAAACGTTGGGCATTATCGGTTTCGGTAGTATCGGGCAGAGGGTGGGCGACGTAGCCACCGCCTTTGGAATGAATATTATCGGTAACAGCAGGCACCGGAGGGACCAATCGCACAGACCCAACTTCCACTGGGCAGAAGTGCCGGAGCTATTGGCCCAGTCAGACGTAGTGTCCATTCACTGCCCATTGTTCCCTGAGACCAGGGGGCTTATCAACAAAGAAAGTCTACAGACAATGAAAAGTTCTGCATTTCTGATCAATACAGCCCGGGGACCTATTGTCGTTGATCAGGATCTTGCAGACGCACTGAATAATGATGTGATTGCAGGCGCAGGTATAGACGTTCTTTCCGTTGAACCGCCTTCAAAAGACAACCCGCTTTTCTCTGCAAAAAACTGCATTATCACGCCTCACATTGCCTGGGCAACAAAGGAGGCAAGATCGAGGTTGATGGACATTACCGTGAGTAATCTGGCCGCCTTTCTTTCTGGAAACCCGGTTAACGTAGTAAATAAATAGGCTGTTATTATAACGGATCCGGATATTAAATTGGGGATGGATATTATACTCCCAAAGCTGTCTGTAAACTTGCGTTGATTCTAAAACTGATCGTAGCGGTTGCTGTTTCGGACCCGTGAAATCCGCAGGAAAATACGGTTAAAAATGGCACTGAATTAAAAAAGTCGAAAACCGGTAATTCGGTCGAAAACTTACCGGCCAATCTATCGCAATTCAGATGGACAGGTCAACTGATTCATCGGAATGGGACATGGAATTATGCTCTATTGGTTTAGTGCACAAACGCGATGAAAGTAGTTTATAGTAGGCTTAGTAATTAGAAGGGTACTTTTTCCGGTAAACGATCGGGAATGCAGGTACACAGAGAAATCTTATTTCAATGCCTGCCTCCCCGAGCATGAAAAGGGGAAGTACTTCTCGGCTGGGGGCGGGGGAGAAAAGCAGAAAACGAGGTGTTGGTAAAAAAGTTTTGTCGGGAATAACCTTTAAATCAGGAAAATTTTGAGAGTTAAAAACACACACCGAGACCTCTTCATTTATTGTATAGCATCCCTGTTGGTCATTTTTCATTCGACGACGGGCCACGCCCAGGTTACAATAGCTTTTGACGCAAATAATCAACCTGTGGCATTCGGCGTAGAGCATATTGTAAGCGCACTGGCTAAATCAGGCGTGCAGGTCCGCCGGGTACATTCGGATGAAAGCAAAACGGCAAAAATAGTCGTTAGCGTGCTCCCTGCTATAGAGCTTTCTGCTGTTGCGAAAGAAGGTTTTGAAATCAGTTATCGAAACAAAGTATTGTTTGTAAAGTCAACTGATCCGGTTGGTGCCATGTATGGAGCATTGGATGTAGGTGAACAACTAAGGATGGGTAAAACCTGGCAAAATATCGACGCAAAAAAAACAGCGCCACATTTCACGGTACGGGCGCTGAAGTTTAATTTGCCATGGTCGTCATACCGGGTCGGACCGGCAATGGATCAGCACCTGGAGATATGCCGCGATTTACAATTCTGGCAACGTTATATAGACCAGATGGCTGAAAATCGCTTTAATATCCTTTCGCTATGGAATGTTCATCCTTTCTCTTTTATGGTTAAGCCTACTCATTACCCCGCTGCAAACAATTTTTCTGAAAAAGAGATGGCTGATTGGAAACGCTTCTGGACGTCTTTATTCAGAATGTGCCGCGACCACGGAATAGAACCATTTATTGTAAACTGGAACATTGCGGTATCTCCCGAATTTGCCAAAACATACGGGGTACGTGAACGAAATGATACATCGGCAATAGTAAAAAAGTATACACGTGAAATAGTAACCCAGGTAATTGATGAGTATCCTGATTTAGCAGGGATCGGGATAACCCTTGCCGATTGGATGAGCAATTTCAATGGTAGTAATTCCAGGCTGCCGGAGATGAGTCCAAAGAGCAGGGAAGACTGGATCGAAGAAACAGTGGTTGCCGGTATAAAAGCCGCCCACCGACGGGTAAAACTGTTGCACCGCTCGGTTCTTTCTTCAGACCCGTCAGAGATGCGGAGAGTGATAAACAATGCCGACCTTCCGGATACGACCTTGGTAGAAGTGAAGTTTAACTGGTCGCACGGGCATTCGACCCCGAAGTTGGCATTAACACATGACTCGGAGTCAGGCAAAAAAGATGACGGGTACTGGAATCCGGTACCAACAAATTACCGCATAGAATGGATGGTAAGGAATGAAGATTTTTTTATTTTGCGCTGGGGTCAGCCCGGCTTTATCCGCAGGCATATTGCTGAAAATACCGCATCCTATGTAAATGGTTATTTTGTAGGATCAGAAGGGTATATTCCTGCCAAAGACTTTTCCCATATTTCCAACGCCCATAAGACATGGAATTATGCTTTTCAAAAGCAATGGCTTTTTTACCAGCTCTGGGGCAGGTTATTATATGACCCCTCGACTCCTGATGCTGTCTTTGAATCAGCGTTTAATAGTCGGTACACCAATAAACCGGGAAAGTTGCTTTTGAAGGCGTTTGCAGCTGCCAGTCAGATGCCGCTTCGTCTCGCCTCTTTTCACGGAGCTACCTGGGATTATGCATTGTATTCAGAAGGATTTCTTGCGCCTTTTACCTCAAATGGCGGATTACACGATACTGTGTCTTCTTTTATCTCTATCGATGAGCTAATTGATCACCCCACACTTGCCCCCGATTATCTCAGTATTCCGGCGTTTGTTTCGTTAACACAGGAAAAAAAAGCGATTCCAGCAGGCTATACCACTCCATTGGCGCTTGCTGATCAACTTGATGCCGATGCTACAACTGTTTTAACCCTGCTACACCTGCTTACCAAAGGTGCTTCCCCGACACTGAGGTGTGAGTTGGATGACCTCGAAACATGGGCATCCCTCGGCAGTTATTTTGCAAATAAGCTTCGTGCAGGTGTGGCTTTACACACCTATCGGATCACAGGGGAAGCAACCCAACAAAAAAAGTCGGTTCAATTTCTAACCAGCTGTCTTACTAGCTGGAAGAGGATTAGTCGGATCACGGCAGCGCATTACAGTGAAGTGCCATATGTCGACAATCATTCTACTGGCGGCAAGGCATATAAAGACGCGCTTGTATTTTCATGGAGTAAATATTTGCCGCAGGCAGAGCGGGATATAATGCTGGCAAAAACTGCTGTGGTGAAGAATAACAATTTATTAAGCTCAAATAAATGAAAGTGTTTTGATCCCTGATGGTAGTTTTAGCTACCAGCACTCTTACTTTCCTGCGCCGCAGCCAATCATGCGGCAAAGGTGAATCCGCTTCGAGCCTGAAACTTGCCACCTGAAAAACTTACACCTTACACCTTACACCCTACGCCCTTATGCATATTCTCATTGCTCCCAATGCTTTTAAACACGGCCTTACTGCAGAAGAAGCTGCGTTCGCCATTCGTGAGGGTCTGCAGCAAAGTAAACTGGATTGTACCTGCGAATGTTTTCCAATAGGAGATGGAGGAGATGGCACAGGTGAACTGGTCATAAAGAAATATAAGGGGGAACGGGTCACTGCCAACCTTCGCGACCCACTGGGAAGAAACCGGTCCGCTTCTTTTGGTTTAATTGATGATGGAAAAACTGCGATCATAGAAATGGCTGATGCTTCGGGATTACGGTTGTTGCAATCCAATGAATTGAGCCCGCTGAGGGCGACATCATATGGAACAGGGCAACAGATCAAAATCGCCCTTGATAAAGGTGCGCAACGGATTATAATCGGAATGGGTGGTTCGGCAACGGTTGACGGTGCTGCAGGGATTTTGAACGCACTCGGAATACGTTTTTTGAATGCAATCGGGGAAGAGTTACAGAATCTTCCCGAAAGCCTCACTGAATTGGCTGGAGTTGATACTTCCGGACTTGACCGAAGAATAAAAAACTGTGAAGTCATTGTACTGTGTGATGTGGATAATTTATTATTGGGAGAACAGGGATCGGCAGCAGTATTTGGTCCGCAGAAAGGTGCATCTGCCGCCGCTGTCCGCAAGCTCGATGCAGCATTGGCGAGGCTTGCAGAAGTGGCTTTGCGACAAACGGGAAGAGATATGGCAACGATAAAATATGGTGGAACCGCAGGAGGGGCTGCCGCCGGTCTTTTTGCTTTCCTGGGGGCGCGCCTTGTAAATGGTATTGATTATTTTCTGCAGCTCACGCACTTTGATGACGCGTTGCTACAGACTGATCTTGTAATAACGGGCGAGGGGAGCATCGACGAGCAAACCCTGCAGGGCAAGGGACCTTTCGGAGTCGCATACCGGTCAAAATTAAAAGATCTTCCTGTAATAGGGATCGCAGGAAAAGTTCCCCTTGAACACAATGAAAATTTGCATAAGTATTTCGACGTATTGCTGCCGATTGGACACAAGCCCATGGAACTGAAAACCGCCTTGGAGAGTACTGCCGCTAATCTGGTACGGACAGCAAGGGATCTCGGTAATCTATTAGCCCTCAGTTTCCGACGACGGGGAATGTAAATCCGATTACAAAGCACAGTTCTGAAAAATGAATCAGCCATTATGAAACTCAAAATAGCACCGATTTGTTTCCTGTCAATGCTTGTCGTGCTACCGGCGGTACAATGTGCCGCTGCGCAACGGAAACAAATAAACATCCAGGTATCGGGATCAGGTAACCAGCTCTTTTATGCCGGCAACCAAATACGCAAAGCTGCCACAGAAAATGGACTCGTTGTCACCGATACTTCCTTTTCCGGTAAAGAGGGCAATGAATCAATTGTAGTCAAAATATTTTCAGACCCTGCAACATGTGCGGAAGTCTCGATGTCGGAACGATTGAAAAAGCCAAATGATTTGGGCTGGCAATGTTACGCGATCAGGATTAAAAACAAGGGTGGGCAAAAGATAATTTTCGTTTTGGCGGCAGATAAAACCGGCGCGATGTATGGCAGCCTCGACATTGCCGAGAGCATCCGCAACAGCACCATCAACGCCGTCACTGAATCCGACAACAAGCCCTACCTCGAACGCCGTGGAATTAAGTTTAATATACCCCTCGATCTACGTACCCCAAGTTATACTGATCCCAGTGACGCCGCTCAGCAAAACATGCCCGATATGTGGGATAAATCGTTCTGGCAACTTTACTTAGATGAAATGGCGCAGTACAGGTACAATGTTTTGACTCTGTGGAACCTCCACCCATTTCCGTCAATGGTCAAAATTCCTGAATTTCCCGACGTCGCTTTAAAGGATGTGTGGCGGACAAAAGAAAAATTTGATGATGGGTATAGTCATACCGGTGTAAACTTTGTTCGTCCAAATTTGCTTGCCAGTGTGGAGGTGGTAAAACAGATAACGATCGACGAAAAAATAGCGTTTTGGAAAGACGTAATGCAGATGGCCGCCGAGCGGGGTATAGAAGTATACATATTCACCTGGAATATTTTTACCTACGGCGCAGAAGGCAAACATGGCATTGTAAACAGGCAGGATAACGATACGACGATCCGTTATTTCAGGGCGGCGGTACGGGAGCTGGTACATACCTACCCGCTCCTGGCTGGCATTGGGATAACAGCCGGCGAAGCGATGAATAGCAGGCTAAAGGGGGAATATGCCAATGAGAAATGGCTGGCCGCAACCTATGGCGCGGGTATCAGCGACGCGCTTAAAAACGAGCCGGAGCGAAAATTTCGACTCATACACCGCTTTCACCAGACGTCGTTGAGTGAGATCAAAGCAGCCTTTCATAGTTATCCCGGCCCGATCGATCTAAGCTTGAAATATGCGATTGCACACATGTATTCCATTACAAATCCGCCCTTTGTTGATGCCGCGATGTCCCTGCTTTCCCGACAAACAAAAAGCTGGCTTACCATTCGAAACGATGATATTTATAGCTTTCGCTGGGCGAATAATAACTTTGCGCGCCAATTTATCAAAGCTATTCCCGAACGGGAAAAAATTTCCGGTTTCTATATGGGCCCCGACGGGTATATATGGGGGCGCGACTACCTCACCCGGGGTACCGACCACCAGTTGATTCTGCAAAAGCAGTGGTATTCGTTTATGCTTTGGGGCAGGTTGAGTTACAATCCCGGATTGAATGAAGGTGTCTTCCTGCAAACCCTGCAGCGGCGTTTCCCTTCGGTTCCCGCGCAAAAATTGTATAAGCCGTGGGCGGCAGCGTCCATGATCTTCCCCTGGATCACCCGGTATGTATGGGGAGATATTGATTTAAAATGGTTTCCCGAGGCAAACATCAGCCATCCCACACACAAAGGATTTTTCACTGTTGCGGACTATATCGAAAGAGAACCAATGCCGGGTAGCCGGATCCGGAATATATATTTATGGGCGAAATACCGGCATGAAGGCAAAGCAGACTCTCTGCAAAGCCCCCTGGCCGTAGCCGATACCCTTGCGGCGCTTGCAGGAGAAGCGTTGGCAGGCTTAAAAGTGCTACCTAAGAGAAAGCCAGGATCATTTTCAGAGTTGGATCAAACGCTGGGCGATATTGAGGCGTTTGCAGATATTGGTAACTACTACGCAAGTAAAATGAGGGCCGCCTGTAGTCTCGCACAATTTGATCAATTTGGTAATGAGGCAGACCGCCAAAAAGCGATGGATTTTTTACAAATAGCGAAGGTGTATTGGGGCCGGTATGCCTTCGTCTACGATTCTTTGTATAAGCCCGCATTGTATAATCGGGTTGGCTTTGTTGATATCCCCCGGTTGCAGTCCAAAGTCAACGCAGATATAGAGCTTGTGCGCGGGTGGAAGGTGGGAACAATTAAATACCAGGCTAAAAATACGACGGAAGCGCCCTTTAGGAAATAAGCGGAAATTGAAATGCAGGCAGCTTTGCAAACCACTAAGACACGAATAAGGAATATAGTTTCACTAAATATTCGTGCGTCTTCATGTTCTTTTTGCTTTTGTGGTTTAAAACCTCGTGTACCTTGCGCCTTGGGTTTAAAGAACGGGACAGTGTACAATAAGCTGACCCTATTCCCCTTTGCATCACTCCGTTCTTTTTGCCTGATTTACTGCTAATTCATCCAATCGAGTTACAGAAACGGGTTAAGTAAGGGATAAATATAACTGCATTATAAAAAAAACAAAGTTGAGATTAGCATTTTTAGCGGTTCTAGCCGCATTGACTTTGATTGTTTCTCCTGGCAGCGTCTACAGCAGGGGATGGAAAGCCGGTGTCAGCAGCATGGTGATTACGCCAAAAGAGTCAATGTGGCTGGCCGGATATGCAAATCGTGATCATCCGTCAGAAGGTGTGTTGGGCGACTTGTGGGCAAAAGCACTGGCGCTGCAGGATGAAAAGGGCCGCATGGCTGTAATAGTCACAGCAGATCTGGTTGGTATTCCCAGGGAGTTCTCAGACTCCCTTCGAGATCAGCTTCAAGCAAAATTTCACCTTACCCGTGCACAGATCCTTATCAACACTTCACATACCCATACTGGGCCGGTGCTAAAAAATGCGCTGGTCGATATATACCCGCTAAACGAAGTACAGCAACAGAAAATTGAAGCCTACACCTGGCAGTTGAAAGACCAGCTGATTAAGTTGGTAGGAAATGCCATAACGACAATGCAACCGGTACAGTTATATGTAGGAAACGGAGTAAGCCGATTTCAGGTAAATAGAAGAAACAATGTGGAGGCGGCTCTCGCTTCGCAAATACAATTACAAGGGCCTAACGACTATGCCGTTCCTACTATCAAAGTAACGAATGCTAACGGAAAAATTATAGCTATCGCATTTGGATATGCCTGCCACAATACCGTTTTAAATGGGTATAAATTTTCGGGTGATTATGCCGGTTTTGCGCAGTCTGAGCTCGAAAAGTTGCACCCTGGCGCTACTGCCTTGTTTCTGCAGGGTTGTGGCGCGAACCAAAATCCGTTACCACGCCGCACGGTGGCACTGGCCCAACAATATGGCGAGGAACTGGCATCGGCGGTGCAAAGAGTATTAAATGAAGATATGAAAGAACTGGTGCCCCACCTATCAACCGCCTATGCCGAGATCGATCTGCCATTGAACTTACCGCCAACCAAAGAAGACTTGTCAAAAATGATGATCGATTTGCCGGAGACGTATCAAAAGCGTTGGGCCGCGCGATTGCTAAAGGATCTTCAACGGGGAGACACGCTGATGACGAAATATTCGTACCCGGTTCAGGTTTGGAAACTGGGGGATCAGCCAATCATCTCGCTGGGGGGAGAAGTGGTTGTAGAATATGCAATAGAACTGAAAAGGATTTTCGGTCAGGATATCTTTGTTTTCGGTTATTCTAATGACGTCATGGCCTATATTCCAAATCTTGCCATTTTACGGGAAGGAGGGTATGAAGGCGCGGCATCACAGATGGTATATGGGCTGCCTAATACCTGGAAACCAAACGTTGAGTCATTGATTATTCAAAAAACGTTGCAACTTGCTCAACAGCTTGTAGTGCCAATGCCGGGGTCGAAAGTGAATTGAGAACCAAATTAGAAACGGTAACAAAGTTGCCGATCGGTCTGCGAAAATATCAGTGTTTACTCAAACCCGTACATGGTTTTGTACCTGGTGGTCCTAACTAATTTGGCTTGGACGAACGCCGGGAAACAGAGGAGATTTTTCTGTGATTGTCGCCGTGCTATTCTTTTACCTACATTTAAATTTCCAAATTCTTATTCATGCAAATTTTTTTCTCCTACGATAAAGCATTAGTAATCCAGGCGCTGCGTTATCATTTTATCAACCGGGTTGAAGTTAGAATTTTGATGATTTTGGTAAATGTATTTGCAATATTTGCGGCGGCCTTATTCTACTTTCACAAGGTTTCACCTTTGGCATTTCTGCTCAGTTCCATTTTATGGATCGCTATTATGATTTCTTTCTGGTTCTTTCTGCCAAATACGGTCTATAAGAAAGCATCGACGTTCAGAGATACTTTCAAAATGACTTTTGGTGAATTTAGAGTACGGGTCGAGAACGAGCGCGGATATACAGAATGGACCTGGGATAAATTTTCATCCTATATCGAAAGTCCGCACTTTATTCATTTATACTTCGACACAAAATCATTTTTCCTGGTTCCTAAGGCAGCAATCGAAAAGGAAGGGCTACTCAACGATCTTCGAAGACTGCTCCAGGAAAAAATCGGTTCGAAAAAATAGTACGTTTTACAACTGTTTCTCCATGTTGTAATGAGGAATAGTAACTTCCGTAAATTCTTCACCCGCTACAATGTATCCAAGTCTTTCGTAGAATCCCGCAGCAGTTTTGCGGGCATGCATGCAAAGTTTTCTGTAGCCTCTGTCCCTGGCGATGTTTTCGGCAAACTGCATTAGTACCCGTCCGATCCCCTTGCCCTGCAGCCCCGTTTTTACAGCCATTTGTCTGAGCCTGACAGTAGTAGGATTCATCTGAGTAAGTATACAGCAGCCTAACATTTCATCATCTTCATAAGCAGCAATTAGCAGGTCATCCTTTTCCCTTTCAAGGTCTTCCTGGTTGAATTCCAGACCCAGGGGTTTACGCAAAATCTGGCGGCGCAAATCCACCATCTGCCTGTATTCTTTGCTGTTGTGATCAATGATTTTTAATGGCATATTTATATTTCGCTTACAAAATGTTCAATTTATACAAAAATATCATTTATACGTGCTAAATATACAACACTCTAAAAAGTATTTTTTTCTATCTAATTTCCGGACAAATTCTTCTGACCGGCATCAAAAATGCGAAATTTTCCTAAAGAACCACCATCTTCTCTTTTTTACAATTTTCGCGCTACGCATAGCTTCTGCCTTGGAGCGGCGCCCCATTTCTACATTCGCCTACTCTATTCTTTATTGCTAATAGGTTTTTTACCACTTACATACCTATTCCCTCTTACGATAAAACGGTACGGAAGTAAAGCATCTTCGGCGGCATAATCGACTCCTATTCTTGTTGTAGCTACAATTTCTTCTTCAGTGTAGGTAAAACCGTCGTCAGCCAGATAGATTTCATCGCTAACCAGGCTGGTCCCCGTCTGGCTTGTATGTAATCCTAACGCTTTTGCCACATTTCCCGGGCCACGTGTCAGGTCATAGGAATGGGTTGTTTTGTTTGTCCTTTCAAGCATGTGAGGTATGCCGTAGACCGGCTCGAGAGCCCTTATTAAAATTGCATTCGGAACATCTTTTACATTGGTCACAATATTAAACATCTGGTGAATGCCATAACACAAATAGATATAGGCCCGGCCTCCATCACCGTACATCACCTCGGTTCGTTTTGTACGACGGTTATTGTATGAATGCGAAGCCTTGTCGAAGGGGCCATTATACGCTTCTACTTCAACTATTCTGCCGGCAGTCAGTTTGTTGTCAAAATTAGTAACCAATAATTTTCCGGGCAGTTCTTTTGCCACCTTCACTACGTCTGCACCCTGGTAGAATGAAAGCGGTAATTTTATCCAGTTTGTCACTTCTGTCTTCAATTCAGGCTGTTGTATCAATGGTATCAATTGTTAGGTTTACTTTGTACGCCTAAGGTTGTATTGTTGTTATATGTAACGTTGTATAAATGTGCGATGAATCTTTATGAACCCACGCATTCCTACTATTTTTCATCGTTTCGACGGCCGGTATGCCTCAAATGCGGTTGCCTGCAGCTGAAATGATTGAGAACGATTAATGGATCGCTACTGGCGAAAAGTTTTTTGCATCCGCCGCACGGGACATTGGTTCAGGTGCTTCATGTAATGCCTGCGCATCGAAGATGGTACAATTTCTTTAAAATTCAGCAATACCCCAAGTATCAGGCTACAAGACGAGACCTGCATCACGGGTTAAATTTATACTACACAAAGAAGATGATTTGCTTAAAGACATTCTCAGCACAATCGGTTCCGGTGTACAATCCGCCCACTGATTTCGGAATCGGTAAATCAACCCTTTTTTACATTCTCACATTTTCAAACCACATCATTTCAAATTTTTTCTATGACCGGAAGTGTTTTTCTCATTCCTACTTTTTTATCCGACCAGGCAATACACACCATACCATTCTATGTGCTGGATGCTGTGAAACAGTGTCAGGTTTTTTTCGTGGAAAACGAAAGAACGTCACGGAGGTACCTTAAGGCACTATGGCGTGAAATGGTGATAGACGAATACCAGTGGTTCACAATTCACAAAGCGGAGGAAGAAATAAGAGTAACATTTACTCAATTATTAAAAGAAGGAAAAAACATTGGTATTATCAGTGAAGCAGGTTGTCCTGGCGTCGCAGACCCCGGCCAGTTACTGGTAATGGCGGCTCAAAAAGCCGGTGCATTGGTCAAACCGCTGGTGGGCCCGAGCAGTATTTTATTAGCATTAATGGCCAGCGGCATGAATGGCCAGCGATTTCAATTTGTAGGCTATCTGCCGATAGATATGGTTGAAAGGAAAGCTGTATTGAAAGAACTTGAAAATGAGTCTGCCAGGAAAAACTGTACCCAGATATTTATTGAAACTCCTTACCGTAATAATCAACTGATTAAGCAAATAACAGAAATATGTAAGCCGCAGGTACAGCTTTGCATTGCGGTAGACATCACGGCACCATCTGAAACGATTGTTACCAAAACAGTACAGCAATGGAAACTACAAATGCCGGATCTCCACAAGCGACTGGCTATTTTTCTGCTTCATGCCGGCTAATAACCCCCCTATCGCGGCGGAGTGCCACCCATATTGTTTTGATTTGTTATATGATAGATGCTATCGATAATAAATAACTGCATACCCCGCCATGGTAAACTGCCATTATATCTCTTGTAATGCAGTTCCATGTCTTTGCCACTGTTTTGCATTAATTCTTGGGCTACTTTTTCATCTGTCACACTAAACGAAAACTGGTTACTTTGAATCGAAGTAGTTGTAGGATTTCCCCTGAAACCGCTCTGGATAATCTGCCCTTCATAAGTTTTAAACAACACACCTTTCTTCTGAAAGGTATTCAAAATGCCGGCCCTGGTACCCTCGGCAAAGACAAAAAAGTAATGCCAGTAGATGAACCCGATAAGTGCAATAACAATGATTGTTATAATAATGGTGGTCGCCTTACGCATAATGATAGTTTGACTTAGTTGTGATGTACATAAAGTAATCATGCCATATTATTACGACTCAATCACCTGCTGGTTCTGTACCAACTTACCCTCCTGATCCAAATCCATATTTGTCAACAAGGTATATCAATCCAGCCATATTGATTGCCCCCAGGAGCAGTTCTCTCTTATTGACCGCTTCAAACACGTCGTTTCTCGCATGATGCAAATCAAAATACCGTTGATTGTCCGGTACAAATCCTGCCAGCGGCGTCTGCAGGCTTTTATTTAAAGGGGCTATATCAGTACCACCACCGCCCGCGGTAAACTGCTGTGATCCGTAGGGGACCAGCAACCTTGCCCAGGTTTTTATTTTTTCTAAGGTATCGCCGCCAATGGTAAAAGAAAAGCCGCGCGGTGTAAAGCCTCCCTCATCCGATTCAAGTGCCAAAATATGATTTTCCTTCCTTGCTTTTGCCTGTTCTGCATATGCCAGCCCGCCGCGGGCACCGTTTTCTTCATTTGCAAAGAGCACAAACCGAATTGTTTTCCGGGGTTTGTATCCCAGCACTTTCATTGTTCGTAATATTTCTATGGTCTGTACTATTCCTGTACCGTCGTCATGGGCACCTTCATTTACATCCCAGCTGTCTAAGTGCCCACCTACAGTAATAAATTCATTTGTCCCATCGCTGCCTTTCCTCGCTGTCGTTCAACCTACCAATTACTTTGATACCATTAACGTGGACGTTTCACTTTCCCCATTCACTGCCCAATGTTGTTAAGTTAAGGTACTTTTTTAAAATGGGTTAAATCCTGCTTTCAAAGCTGTCGATCCACCTACAAATTATTTTGGTATTTGTCAAAATATGCATGAAAAACTAATGTTGCCGCCACAGTAGTACTAAAGCCAAATCGAAGAACGCCCGGAACGGGGCGTTATCGTTCCTTTCTTGAATTTTCGTTGGTTAGTTTCTTTGTTTGCAGAAAAGAAACTAACAAGATTGGATTTGAGGTGGCTGCAAATCGAAGAAGGTAGTAGATAGAAACCTAACTAAACGACACTGATTCACGATTCCCGTTTGACGCTTCACTTTCCCCATGCACTGCTCAATGTCGTCT
>Ga0115856_100284_pt1 | contig 18500 bp, 19 predicted proteins | sample InSIn4gowninarea_FD_83870 | JGI IMG/M metagenome (GOLD analysis project Ga0115856, IMG submission 83870)
AAGGTAATCTATCATAATTACCTGAAACACCTAAAGGATTACTTGAACCGGCACTATCGTGAAGTGCTATTAAATGCATTAATGCTAAAGCAGCTAAAACAAAAGGTAAAACAAAATGTAAGGCAAAGAATCTATTTAAAGTAGCATTATTTACAGAAAAACCACCTCAAATAACAAAGTAATTATTGATAAATAATTTAAAATTTATTATCAAAATCTATCGATTTTGTTTAGACTATATCTTCAACCTTTTAAAACAAATCTTTTGTCTAATTTAAAACAAGGTTGTGAGGAATTCGTGTGAAAGCTTATTGCGGTACTACTCACTTCTTAGTCGTTGAACGTTTTTGACATCTAAATGTACCGTGTCAAACTTCGCTGCAAATAATTTAAATTAATCGTGGAATATTAATTAAATGTTCTTGCAATTATCCTCCTTTGCCTCTAAAACATTACTGTTTTAAGGAGCCTATTATTAATAGATTATCCTGTTAGCGTTGTTAATACAATTATTAAAAGGGAATAATAAGATTATTTTTTTATTTAGGAAAATTAAGATTAGCGTAACGAGAACTATTTTGTAAATCTATTAACCATTTTGAATATGAAATATATTTAAGACCAATTAAGGGATGAAGTCCTGAAAATGAGAAAAAATTAATCACTGTTTGTACATCAGCTTTAGAACTTACACTAAATTGATTATATATACCTTTTTCAATATCTATTTTTCTATTTGTATTAAATATTAATTTAAATGCTTCAAATAACATAATATGTATTCTCTGTTTTAATTGAAAACATCCATCATTATTTTTTTTTATGAAAAATGATCCTTCAGACATTGTAAATCCAACAATTCAATTTTTAAAGAAGGATAAATTTACATAATCTAAAGCTGTTTCAGGTAATTTAAATAACAGAGGTATTTCTTCTTTAATTGGTAGTTTATCGTAAACTTTTTTTGTTTCTTTTAGTATAAACATAGCTAGATTAAATTGAGTTCTCCTAGTTTCAGTTAAAAAGAAAATATTATGATATAATAATAATGGAAAAAGAACTTCTTGTAAATCAGTTCTATTAATTATTAATTTACAATTAGGGCTTTTATAATCTCGATTTATTGTAATTTTTCCTAAATTTAACACAGATTGGATATATTCTAAAGTAGAAATATCTTTTAAATGTATTGAAATTACAAGTTTAATAGCTATAAATCCTTTTGTTGTTCTAGTTATTTGAATATATCCATCCCCGTCTATTAAACCAACTAAAAAAGCTAGAAAAGATGAAGGAATAGAAAGATATTCTTTTTTATCTAATCTTGTGTTTTTATTCCATTTTTTTAACGCATGTTCACTAACTATACCTATAGTAGGTAACATTAAATGAGTTGTATAAACTATGGTATAAGAATAATCTGTAATGTTTTCTGACTCAACTATATCTTGTCCAACTCATGGTATGGCACTCATAAGGTTAGTAATAACTGTTGCACCTCATAGTGACATTTGACCATAAGGTAAAACATAACCCAGAAAGGCTGTCAAAATTTCGGCTAATTATTCTTTTTTCATTTATCTGAATAACGCCCCTGTACTTTATCAATATATTAGTCCCCCAAAAAAATTTTTTGTGTGGCAAATCTTTTTATAATATATTTTATCTAAAGCCTTGTGTATAACAAACTTGTTATAGAAATTTCCGACTGTACATTAGATATCATTCCAGATATCCACTGGTGACCCAGTCTGTAGCGATCCTGTATTGAACCGACGGTCTTTACTTAGATATAAAGTATTTAACCGTTTTCACCAGCATAGCCAGATAACTAAATATTATCCTATAGCCCTGTCAGGCTATACTATCCCATAGTAACTTGTTATTACTAGTATATTTCTAAATACATATTGGATATACTCTTATTAGGGACGGACTTTGATTTTTAATTTCATATTAAATGTAACCAATAAATTTATATTTCATTTCATCTATGATATAGGGTTTAACTATTGTAACTAAATCATTCATGCTTTCTTTTCAAATACTTATTTTTCATTGATTAGAAAAACCTGCTTTTACAACTGTACATTTAAGATTATATTTGTCTTTTAAAATATTACATAAAAATGTACATTCTTGAAAAGTAAAACTATTAGTTGCAAGACTTATTCCTTGTTTTGCTTGTCTAGACCCATCTTGCATAATTCAATGGGCTAAACCTAGAGGAGTTATATATTCACCTATTCAACTAGGAACCACTTTTTTTGTTGCTCCATCTACTTTTTGATAAAAAGAATCATATATTCAAAGTAAAGAAGTAAAAGTAAATAAAGTTAACCTGTAATTAAACCTTTTTTCAATTTTTTCATTACTGTTATCAGATTTTTTTACTAAACTAGGAGTAATAGTTGAGCAATAACCTAATTGATTAAAATATAAAGTAAGATTATGTATATAAGCGGAGTTGTTAATTCCTTGCTCGATATTGAATCTTACACTGGGAGAGACTTGACCTTTAATTTTATCTCCTCATCAATCTCCAAGCATACCACATATAATTATAGATAAAACATCTTTATTATGTGGACCTATCCTATATAAAGCTTTAGTTCTAGATTTACTAAAATAAGATGAATAATTTTCTTGGTTACTTTTATTATGAGAAATTAACATTCAATTTGGCCACATATATCTAGCCATCATTAATATAAATAGTATAACACCTATAGTGAAAACTAATGTTCTTGGAGCTCTATATGATCCATAGTATAAATTTCTTCCTATATGTAAATATACTAAGAAAAAGAAAGCTGAAGCAGTATTTGAGTGTAAATAACGTATTAATCATCCATTATTTACATCACGCATTATATGTTCAACTGAATTGAATGCTTCTAGAACACTAGGATTATAATGCATTGCTAATGTTACACCAGTCACTATTTGTATAATTAAACAAAATGCTAGCAAAGAACCAAAATTTCAAAAATAACTTATATTTGAAGGTTGTGGTGAATCTATTACGTAAGAATTTACCATTCTTAATAGGGGATGACTTTTTAAAATTCTCATTTGTTAAAAATATAAAAGCCCATTATTTTTAATTTAATGGTTAGAAAAAAGAATATATTTTCTTTTTTATAACCATTCTACGCTTAAACTATATAGATGAATACAAAAAATTTTTTTTTTGTATTGTAAATTTTTATAAATAAAAATAATCTAAAAAATATAAAATTATTTTCTTTTTTTTTGGCTAAAAAAACTAGATAATTATTTTTGAATAAAAGCTTTTTATTTCTATTTTAGATTATTAGTATCTAGAGTTAGAATATTCTATTTTAGATTATTAGAATCCAGAGTTAGAAATTACTCTTAAGAAAAGCAAATTAAACTCTATGCTTATCTAGAACAAACTATATCCTAAACATTGATATATATATAAATACTTATATTTTTTAAAGAAAATCTTTTTTTGAATGTAATATATTAAATACTACTTTTATAAGTAGAGTAGTGGAAATTGTTACATTACTGCCATTTTATTTAGTTTGATATTTTTAATAAGAGGTTTTTTTCTCTTATTTTTTTTGTTTTTTGTTTTTGTTTTTTTTGACGCATGAGACATGCTTCTTAGTTTATAAATTATTTCACTTTAATATAAAAACGCTTAAGAGATAGAAAACGACTTGAAGTATACAAATGTTGTTGACCACTAGGATGGCCAGGACGACTTAGATAGATTACGAATCTTCTCCATTATAAGAAGAACTAGTAGTATCCTCAGTACCTTCCATACTATTATCAGATTTAACAGAAGAAGTAGTAGTACCTTCCTTATTATTATCGGATTTAAGAGGAGGAGTAGTAGAAGAAGTATCTTTTTTTTCCATAGATTTGTTTATAAATAATCTTATCATTAAAAATGATGAATTAATTAATTATTATTTAATTCTTGTGTAAAGAAAGATTTTTTGATGTTAAATCAAAAAATGAAAGAAAGCTAATATTCAAAATTAATTATCTAGTTTTTTTGAATAAAAGCTTTTTATTTCTATTTTAGATTATTAGAATCCAGAGTTAGAAATAACTCTTAATAATAGCAAATGAAACGCTATGCTTATCTAGAACAAACTATATTCTAAACATTGATATATATATAAATACTTATATTTTTTGAAGAAAAAGAAAAAAAGAAAATCTTTTTTTGAATGTAGTATATAGTTGATACTACTCTTAATTATGAGAGTGTTATACTTATTACATAATAACCTTTTTTAATCAGTTTGATATTTTTAATAAGAGCTTTTTTCTGCGCATGCTGTATTTTTTTAATAAAAAAAACAAGAAAAGTTCACTACTCTTTATTAATAAACTCTTATTATGTAAGAACTTAAAAATTTTCTATTAAAAATAACTACATTGAGAGTATATGCAGCCTTGTGGGGAGAATGAGTGATTATAATTATGAAAATGAGAGTATGCTAAGGTGGCGGTATGATTATGTCCCAAAGGACATTAATAGACATGAACGAATCATACATGTACTTTTTATAATAATCTTCAGTCAGTCTTCTCCTTAGTTCAATAGACTAGGATATCGGTGTACAGTCACTCTATCGTAATCTGTCTTCAGATTACGATTATGTTAATAAAGAGGATAATGAATCTTCAGATCTAGATTAAGACGAAGATTATGTTATAAAGTCAGATAACCTTACTGACAAAAAGTTAGAGGAAGTTGTGGAGGATGAGAAATCAGTTTAAAAAGCCTAAAAAGATAACTTTATTCTGAAAAGTTAAAGGAATAGATTGACTTATAATCTTAATAAGGGTCAGAATATGAACCTTATGACGAGGAGTTAGAAAAAGTTATGTAGGATGAGATATCAGCTTAATAAGGCTCATAAAATTAACTCCAAATTGATAAATGTGTGGATTAAAAAAAGTATCTTTTTTTAACTTTTTTTTTTAGCTAAATAGAACTATTATAAATTAGAGAAGATACAGAATAATGTAAACCATCTAAAACAGGAGCAGGATATATACCCAAGACAACTGTAAATACAACTAATGTTAATAAAACAAAAAATTCACGTTTATTCAGGTCAGGTATATTAACTAAGAAAAATTTAGAAAATGTACCAGCAAATGCTATTCTATTAAACATATAGATAGTATATGCAGCAGCAAATACTATAGAAGAACTGGCAAAAGCACCTAGTAAAGGTAATCTTTCAAAAGTACCATAAAGACTCATAAACTCACCTATAAAGTTAAGTGTTAACGGTGTTCCAGCATTACCTAAACAAAGTATAAAAAATAATATAGAAAATAAAGGCATAACTTGAGCTATACCTCTATAGAAAGTAATTAATCTAGTGGAAGATCTATCATATAAGACACCCCCAGCACAAATAAATAAACCAGAAGAAACAAAACCATGAGCTAACCCTAAAGTAATACCACCTTCTATACCTTGTATTGTATTACTAAACACACCTAAAAGATAGACAGCAGCGTGAGACACAGAACTATAAGCAATAAGTTCTTTAACGTCTATAGTTCTTAAAGTACTAAAACTAGCATAAATAATTGTAATAACACCAATAAGATAAACTATATATGTGTAATCTAATGAAGCTTTAGGTAATAAAGGTAAAATTAATCTAAGTATACCATATAAACTTAGCTTTAAAACTATACCAGCTAAAATAATACTTCCACCTAAAGGAGATTCTACATGAGCTTTTAAAAGTCAAGTGTTTAAAAAGATAGTTTTAACTGCAAAAGCTATTGCCTGAATCATCAAAACCATCCCTTCTTTTTTTGGATGATTTATTCCCTGAATCAGAATCATCACTTAATCTACGTTTAGATTTAGATTCCGGCTCTGGATTAGGGTATATTAATTGATATAATCTTGTATAGAGACGTTCATTGAAGTCACTAACAAAATACATACCCTCTGTATTATTAATTAGTGGATAAATTTGTGCAATAATACATTCCTCAAAAAATTCATAATTAGGATCTGATTGACGAATTAGTCAAAGTGCAAAGTATAAATCAGCAACCATGTCGGCTAAATCTGGAAATAAATTGATATAACGAGGTGTCTGCGTATTTACAACACGTGTAATTTGGTCCTTTATATTTTGAGCAATATTAGCTGGCCAATCATATCTAGTATTACTCCATCTATCCTGATAGATACGGACCTGGTGATTTTGTTGCACCTGTATAACGTAACTAGACCAAGCTCCTCCTATACGTGTAATACGTCCAATTAAATCAATTATATTAGTATTTAACTCCTCAATCCGTCTATTTAAATTAACTAAAGGATTAGGAGTTGTATTAACAATATTGTGTTGATTTAGCCTTAAAATATAATCGATAACACTAAATGTATCAATTGTTTGATTACTAAAACTAGGAGGAAAATTTATATTATTGTTGTCAGTATTTATGTTATCAACCATATATACTCATAAATTTCTTAGATAATTTGGTATAGGAATATTTTTAATATTCTTTGGCTTACTATATTTTACATTAGTTTTAGCTCTGTTTAGCATTTTTTTCATGAAAAAAAACGTTAATTTGATTAATTTTCTTAAAACATTAAGAAAAGAAAAAGTTAATTTATTTAATAATATTAAGAATACACCGGTAAAAGGTACTATATATGTAGGCTTTATGTAATAGAAAAATGTTTCGTAAGGACTATGTAGCAAAATAAAATTTCCTCTTTTTATACTATAGTTAGAAATTAACTCTTGATGAACATTTGTTAATTTAGTAATATCTATTATCTTAAAATTATACTGGGATATGTTACATCATTTAGATTCACATGAAGAGAAATTAAAAAAAGAATTTAAGTAAGATATGTCTAATAAAGGAATATTGAATTCCTTTAGATAGTATATTAATTCCAAAGATATATTAGTATTAGATGCTAAATAAATTAAATCTATTTGTTTAGTATATATTGTCATAAAAAAAATAAATTTCATGTTATGTTTAATTTAAAGTTTTAAATCTCAAGATAAAACAGTTATATCTGTGTTTGCTTTTTTGTTTTTTTTTAGTTTTTTGACTGCAACTGAGTAACTGGGTCTTTCTTAAATATATATAGAAGAAGAAAAAGTGTTTAAGGGGTTTTTCTTTTTTTTTGGGGGTATTGTTAATTTTAATTAATACCATGCAATTTACACTACACAAACCATATTTTGATTTAACACCAATCAGAGTCATACATACGAAGACTGCTTGCTTATGGTGTCATTACTAGAAGATATTAAGTTTAGCGAAAAAAATTAGAAGATTTTAATTTTTTAGAAAAGATTTACTCTAAAGATATTAGTATTATAAATAATTGTCCAAGAATGAGTGTATAATACCCGAGATTTATGTTATTGATGTTTGATTATCAGATGTAATATTACAAGATTCACAACTAGAACTAGATATTTTAGTAGACGCTATTCTAGTTTCTTAATTTCCAGAATAATCAGAATTATAAGAATCATCTAGATTATCTAAATCTTACTTTAACAGTATTTAATGGTTTTTCATCTTTACCTGTAAAAAACTACACGAATTTATATAAGGGGTTTGTATGGTTTTTAATTGCTTTATAGAATTGCCTTGAATCTATTTTCAAAGCATTTTTACCTAACTCAAAAGCAAACCCTGCTGTTAATAACAGGAAAAAGAAGAGCATAATAATTAAACCATATATTCCATTTATGTACGCACTAACTACATAAGGATAGACTAAAAGTATTTCTAAATCGAATAAGAGAAACAGTAGTGCAAAAATAAAAAAAGAAATACTAAATTGAGTTCTATTTTGCCCCAGGAAAGAATGAAAACCACATTCAAATGCACTTTCTTTTTCCTGATAGGGATTATGTGGTGCAAAAATTAAATTTACTCCTAGTAAAATAAAAGCTAAAATAGGTACAAAAAAAAGAAAGAATGTCAAACTTGTCATCTAAACGTTAAATAATATTAGCGATAGAATGTTAGTCATCTTTAATCATTCATTTGGTATTAATAGAAAGAATAATATTATAAGAGTTAACACAGAAATAAGACTAGTTAATGAGCTTGATAATATTATGTTTTCTATTGTAAATGTTACTTTTTTTGTATTAGCATTATCATAAGATATATTATCTTTTTTTAATGTATCTTTTATCGCATCTCTAGTATATAGAGCAGTTTTTGTAAAATTTTCGGTATTAGGGTTTTCTTTAGACATTTGTAGATTTGCTTCAGATTTATTGTTAAGATTAAAGAATTCTTTTATGCTATCATATTTAATGATTCCTTTTAACTCATTATTAATTATGGTTGAGCTTAACTTGTATTCAGGTTTGTCAAAGAATATTTGTTTTATTACATTTAAATAATAAACTGCACTAATTACACTGGTTAAGATAGCTACTAAAGCCATAAAAATAAATCCATTATCAAGCGCAGCACTTAGCACCATTTGCTTTGCAAAAAATCCTATTAACGGTGGTACACCTACAAATGAAAAGAGTGTTATAGCTAAACTTAAAGCTAATACAGGATTTAAATAAAAAAATCCTCTTAGTTGACTAATTAGTTGTATCGGCGAATTTTTTTTATCTGTTAAATTTTTTGTTTCTTCATTATTACTCACATAAAAATAATAGAAAAATCCTATACTTAGTAACACAATAAATGCATTTAAATTAGAGATTGAGTATTGCATTAGATAAAACAGAAAAGCTTGTATAGATTCTATACTATTTATGCTTAAGGCTAATAAGATGAAACCCAAGTGTGATATTGTACTATAAGCAAAAAGTCTCTTTATTCTGAATTGACTTAACCCTACTATTGTACCTATAATTAATGATAAAAAAGAACTAATTAATAAACTATTAGTTCAGGAAAATTTACTTTGATAGATTCATTTACCAGTATAATAGACTAATTCCAATAAAAAGATAAAGATAGAAATTTTGGCAATTATAGCTACAAATGTTGTTACCAGTGTTGGTATTGCGTCATAAACGTCAGGGCTTCAAAAATGAAACGGAGCAGCACTTACCTTGAATAAAAATCCTACAGACAGAATAACTAAGGATAAGTGTATATAGTTTGAGTTATATCATGAAATGACGTTATTATTTAAAGGGCTTTCTGAGATACTAGTTATTACATAGAGACTATCCAGGTTAGTGGTACCAGAATTAGCATATAATAAACTTTGAGCTAATAGAATAAAACAAGAAGACAAACCACCTAATAAAAAATAAGTAAGACCACCGGAAGTAGCTCTTTCGGAATTTCTGTAAATTGAACAGAGTAAATACAAGCCATAACTTTGTAATTCAATTGATAAAAAGATTGAAACTAGATCACTAGTTGACATCAAAAAAGTTGCCCCAGATAAAATAAACATAATAATTAAAGGATACTCTATTATCCTATATTGTTCCCCCATTTTATTAAGAATATTAGTTTTATAATATAAAAATTTTGAAAACAATTTATTATTTAACGATGATGACATATCATTTAATCAAACTCTTCTAGGATAGAATGCAGTTAAGCTTAAAATGAGAATACTTAGTATAAGTATGAATAATTTATAAGTGTGTGTAATAGATGTTGTATGGAATAACCCGCCAAAAAAACCAATCCCCGTTAAAAGGAGAGAGAAATAAAGATTAAAATACAGTGAAAAACATGCAAAAATTATGGATATTTGAGCTATTCTGGTAAAGAGTATAGATTTATCTCGTCTTGTGGTGACGGCATTTGATAATAACATATATATAAGAGCTGTGTTAACCATATAAGACCTACAGGATTCGAACCTATATAATAATGATTAAAAGTCACACACTTTACCGTTAAGTTAAGGTCTTTAAAAAAATCTCATTGTTAAAAAGATGAGTTATTACACCTAGAATGGAAATAAATCATCTAATATTAGAAACTAAAATTATATTATTTTTATAGATATATACATAATAATTATAGTTATTTATAATCTTAATTAAAAGATATTTTTTAACAAATTACACCTAAAACACATATCACACATTTATTAGATTAGATGTGACACAATCTTCATAAAAAGTTTCTTTATTTTTTTTTGTTAAATACTCTTTTTTAACAAATTAAACTAAAACACATATTACACATTAATGTTATCTTTAAAAATAAAGATAAAAGGTTAATTAGAATGATCGGGTCATTATGATTCGAACATAACTACTCCTCAACCCAAATGAGACGCCTAACCAACCTGGCTCTAACCCGTTTATTAACTAATATACTTATAATATGCCTCTAATTAATCATAGATTAAATTTTTAAAAAATACAGAGAATATCCGATTCGAACGGATGTGGTTATTTAAACCAAATAAGTTTCAAGCTTATCGCTATAGACCACTCAGCCAATTCTCTTTTATTTTTTTTTTTTACCTAATTTTTCCTATCAAAAAAAATTTTTCGCGATCTTTTTTTATTATTTATATTATAGATAAATTTGATTTATAAAAACGTATTGTACAATTTATATTATACCTAATAATAAGCACATACATTAAGATAACAACTTCTTCAAAATCTTCTTTATTTTGAACAATCTGTTTATAACAACATAGTAATACCATTAATAGTATCCTCAGCCTTTATCCAATGTGCTAATGCTATGGCTGTAAGTTCATCATATATATAGAAGGTTTAAATGTTTATATTTATATTTACATAACGTTCTTCTTTTAAGGAGGATTGACGCATTTCACTCTCTATATATAATTAATTTACTTTTCCATGTGATTCCTTCAAGACTCGAACTTGAATAACATCCTTATCAAAAACGCACTTTACCAGTTAAGTTAAAGAACCTAAAATATTTATAAAAAATACAAGAGCATCCAGACTTGAACTGAAAATTTGAAGTTTGAAGCTTCCTATTTTACCAATTAAACTATACTCTTTACACTATGTATTTATATAAAAGAGTATCCAGACTCTTTGTTTGATAGATAAAAATAAATTTATTTTTTTATTTTTTATACCTATTAAATTAGACTTTATTAAATACACAAATAATAGTAATATTATTTATTATTATAACATTAAACGGTAAAAGCCCATATTTTTGAGGAAAAAAAATTTTTTTTGCTAAAAAACTATCATAATATTTACACGGAAAAGAGATGATTCGAACATCCAGGTGATAGAACACAATATTTAGCAAATATCTTGCTTTACCAATAGCAACTTTTCCTTTGTAATAGACTGCAATAAAATGCTAATTGAGAAGATGATCATATATATATGTCCAGCTTTAATATATTAAAGCTGGACATTAAAAAAAATTTTTTTCTCGAGTTAAGCCGGTTTCGATCCGACATGTCCTTTCTCGACAAGAAAGGCCTTTACCAATTAAGTTACTAACTCTATGTTTATTATACGGCCAACCGAATTCGAATCGGTACACATCGTTTGGAAGACGAACGGTCTACCATTAACCTATAGCCGTTTTTTTTAGTAAATTTTTTTTGTTTTTTTTTTGCTTTTTTTTTGGCTTTTTCCGTTTAATGTAGTTCTAAAGCATCTTTAATATAACTACAAGATAATACTACAAAAACTTGTGCTTGAATAAAAGCAATTCCTACTTCCAGACCAGAAAATGCTATAATGAATGCCAATGGCAATAAACCTAAAAAGAAAAATAAAATTCCTGATGTCATAATGTTATATGTAAATCCACTTAGGATATTTAGTAACATGTGACCTGATAAGATATTTGCGGCTAATCTTAATCCTAATGACACGTTTCTTGCTAAATATGAAATAAATTCGATTAAAACTAATAATGGTAATAGTCCTAATGGACAGCCAGCTGGTACAAATAAAGAAAAAAATTCTAAACCATGTTTCTGGAATCCTAATATTGTTGCACCTAATACTACAGTAAAACTAAGTGCAAATGTTAAAATAAAATGACTTGTTGAAGCAAAACTATACGGAACCATACCTATTAAGTTATTTAATAATATAAATATAAATAATGCAAATATAAAGGGAAAATAGATTTGTCCTTTTCTAGCATTTATTTGGTTTACTACTATACTATGTATTGTAGCATACAGAGATTCTTGACCTATTGATCAATTATTTGATACTAGTTTATTATAGTTAGTAGCAAGTAAATTTAAAGCTAACACTAGAAAACCTCCTATAGTTAAATATAATCCTATATTAGTTATAGAAAAATGTATATTAGCAAGAAGGGGAGCATCTAAACTTATCAAATCTCTAATCTCAAACTGATCTAGTGGACTTGTGATTTCTATTACTGACATAAACATTGAAAAAAACAAATATATACAAAATTAAATATTTTTATGGTGGTATATATTCCTAATTCTCCCTAAGGGGCTTAGGAATATAGACTAAAAATTATTAAATTAAAACGGTTTTTTATTTATTCATAGTTTCATTTAACTCTCTAATGTATCTAGCTCAGACAGTTAAAGTACGATAAAAAAAACCACAAAAAAACAAATAACTTATAAAATTTAACTGTTAAATTAGAAAACATCTTTATTAAAACAAGCCCTTAAGATGAATCGAACATCTATCATAATATTAACAGTATTCCGCTCTACCGTTGAGCTATAAAGGCTTTTTTTTTATTAAAAAAAATAAAGAAGTAAAAAATTTTTAATAGAAATGACGAGATCGCCATTAATAATGTAAAATTACTTTAGATAATTTCATAATCTTAATATATAAATTTTTATTAAGATAAAAAATATACTCTTATTATAGATTAATATATATTAATATCCAGGGTGCTATACGCTTATTATAATATTTTTCTAGAAAGTTTATACATAATCGTTTTTTTATTATGCTATTAATTAATAATAAAACGTCTTAAAAAAAAAAATCTATGGGAATTATTATAAAAAAATGCTAGAAAAGGCAAATAAAGCTGTAGCTTCACCATCGCATCAATTTTTGTATAATATAATATTAATAATAAAAATAAAGCCAACTGATAGGCAAATAAACCTGTAGCTTCAGCAAAGGCAAAACCCCCCAAAAAAATTTTTTTTTTGCGTATGAAAATTAACATTAGTTCCATCTTGAGGGAAACACTTCTTCTTTTACACTTTAAAACTAATTTGAATTACTTGTTGTCTATTACGAAAAGATTTTTAATCCAACACTGGATCATAATTCAAATTTATCGATCTAGTGTTAACTTTCTCAAATTTATAAACTAAATCAAAAATATCTCTTTTTTTTTCTTAAAAGAAAAAAATATATAAAACTAAAACATAGTTAAAAACTTATAACCCTTTTTAAAATAAATAAATATTACTAGGTATTATTTCAAAACTATATAGAATACAAGGAACTAATATGATAAAAGCAATAACTAGAGGTAATAAAATAGTTCAACAAAATGACATTAGTTGATCAAATCTTATACGAGGGAATGAGGCTCTCGCCCAGATAAATATAAAAATCATAATACAAGTTTTAAGTCCTAGAATTAGACCATACAACATTCCTTCTATTAATGGATCAGATAAAATACTTAAATAATAATCACTATCTATCATAATTAATTTATAATCAATAACTTCAAATAAATCTGTTATTGACACTAAATTTAATATATAACCACCAAGGAAGTAAATACTAGCTATTATACAAATAAAGACATACTCAACCAATTCAAATAAATAAATTAGAGGCATTAAATTTAATAAATAACCACCAAGGAACAAAATACTAATTAGTATACAAATAAGTACTATACTGGCATATTCAGCCAAGAAAAAGAATACAAAAATAACTGCTGCATGTTCTGTCATAAAACCACTAACTAGTTCAGATTCCATTATAATAAATATAAGTTAAATTAATGTCTTAATTTATACTTTGTTTCTGTTTTTTTTGCTTTTTTTTGTTTTTTTTGCTTTTTTCTTAAAAATAAAAAAAAAAGAAACAAAAAAGAGCTGAGTTTAAATATTTACTTACCGTAACTTTAGATATGTTTAAATGTTTAGCTAATTCAGTATTATTTTTATACTTAGAAATTAGATTATCATTTAAATCGTAAATTCCTACTCCATAAGGGTGTTTGCTCAATTTATCTCTTATCTTTTTCTTAATAGATTCGCTGTGTATATTTCCAACCATCGGGTTTAATTTACCCGGTTTACTGATTAATACCAATGTTTCTTTCTTATGAGATTTACAAAAAAAAAAGTGATTATTTTTATCCTCAAATCTTTTTGGCATTTTCAGCTTAGCTTCATCAATATGTTTATAGCCAGTAAGACTTGTAGCTGTCATCTTAAAATTATAAAGATTAAACTTAAAATTTTCTATCTAACTAGTTTCTAAATCAGTAAAGGCTTTATTACTAAGAATTTTATTGTCATAAGTAAAATATTCATATATACAAAAGTTAAATTTGTTTAAACCGTCTTGTTTTTTTTCTAAGGAACTCTTTGAATTTTTATTCGAAATATCTTCAATAAGTCTTAAATAAAAATCTTTTGCGCTACCAATATATTGTTTACTATTTACGGTGTTAATAAAACTGTATATACCTGCTTTATTTTTGAGTAAGTCACGATATGATGATATATAATCCTTCTCATTTAATTTATTAAAAACTTTAGAGACAGGTAAAGATTTAGAGGTAGAAGGTGAACACGAAGTAGAGTAGTTTATACGTACATTAAAAAAGTCATAACGGCTGTTAAATAGAAAATTTCTAACAAAAAGAGATTTAAAGTATATATTTATTAAAATCTTGCATTTACACACAAGTTCGGACTATATCATATATAACATTATTATTAGTATATGATCGCGTGTAGTCTCTGAGGATCACCAAAAAATATAAAAACCCTTGGATTTCCTGCTGATTGTCCTTTGCTTATACTTTAGCGAATTAAGGCTAAGAAAGGGTTTTCCAGCATATAGCAATCTTTAACGAGGCCAAATCATAGTTAGTAAATAGCCTCGGCTAAGTCAAAAGGAGCTCTGTTAGTTTCTGCAACAGATCCTATAAAGAAAACAACAAATATAGGAAATAAAGGTATTATAAATCAAACAGCTCTTTGAGCTTCTATGTTTACAGTTAAATTTAAACTACCTGTAAGAAATATAACTAACAAGATGGCAGAAGTTAAAATTAATTCATAACTAATTAATTGAGCTGTACTTCTAAGTGAACCTAAAAAAGCATATTTAGAATTAGCTGATCAACCTGCCAATAATATACCGTATGTAGATAATGAAGATACTGCTAACATATACAGTATACCTAGATTAAAATCTGATAGAGCTAAACCAGGACCATATGGTATAACACCATAACCTAATAGTGAGAAAATTAAAGTTATTAGAGGACCAAGGAAAAATAAGATTATATTAGCTTGTGTAGGAGAAACATACTCTTTTAAGAGAAGTTTAAGAGCATCTGCAAATGCTTGTAAAAGACCATAGTATCCAACGATATTAGGTCCTAGTCTTCTTTGCATACTGGCCATTGTTTTTCTTTCAGCAATCGTTACATATGCTACAGTTAATAAAACAGGTACAGTAACTATTAATACTTCTATTATAGAAATAATTGTGGGTATATATAACATATCATAGATTAAATATCTAATTTTCTTTAATATTAAATTATTGTTGTAGAAACATATCTATAATATAAGAAATAATTAGGTTAAAGATAAACATATCTTAGTTTTTTTAGCAAAAAAACGTTTAATTTTTAAAGATAATCAATTTGGATTAATAATTTATCTATTATTAAATATAAAAATATATACTATTACTCTTGCACTAAAAAATTTTTATAGATTTAAGATATATAATTTAACTTTTTTTGTTATTGTAATATAAAATAATACAATAAAAACTCTTATCTCTAAACTTACACCAAGATAAAAAGCATCTATGCATTAATCTGATTTTTATTAATGTTAATAAACTAATGTAAATAAGATTAATTGTATTACACTAGCCCGAACTTTTTGTTTTTTTGTTTTCTTTTTTTTTTTTGGTTTTTATTATTAAAAAAAAAACAAGGCTTAAAAAATTTTTTTTCATGCTAGAAGTAATTAATCTAAAAATATAACGGGTTATTTGGATACAGTTAAGCCGGTTCCTGTTTATGCACATTAAGCTAAAAAAAGGCTCAATAGTGGCTTGGTGGCTCGCAATCATATCATACTAGATCATATATATATTAATATATATATGATCCAGTTTTATGACTTATATTTTCTACTAAAGACCCAAGATTTATCCATTTTTATCTTATTATAGATAAATTTCTATCTATCTAGCCCCGGACTTCCCTATGTTATTTGATAAATATAACACTATGCAATCTGTATCACAAATTATTTTTAGATTTATTACATATGTCATATGCACAAAAAAGGGGAAAAAAATAACTTTTTTTTTCTTTTTTTTTTAGCTTTTTTTCACGATTTTAAAAAATGTCTTAAGATATTAATTAGATGTTCATGCTTCTTATGCGTGGATGAACTATTGGTCTGGGTAACTCAACAATTATTCTATCCCAAAATAGATCAGATCATTTTATAGGTCTAACATTGACAATAAGATATTCATTGCCAAATGGAACAATATCATCCCTTAATGGAAATTTTTTACTTTGTGAATATATATTTAACAGCCGTCCCCACTTAATAGAAAATGACTTATCAGAAGATTTACCTATAGTTAAACAGGTACACATTATATCATTTATTTCTTGATAACATGTCTCTAAATGATAACCTTCAAACATAATTTTTAATCTAGTACCACTAGGATCATGTTTATCGTAGAAAACATAATCTTTTCATTGTCCCATATCATTAACAGAAGTAATTATGCTTCGTCCATCATGATAAGTTGCAGATAAATTAACGAAAACATTTACGTCTATACCTTATTCTATTTAGAGTGGAATAATCTCCTATTTCTATATAGAATATATAAAAAAAAATCATAAAGGTAATCAAACCTAACAGAAACAAATATGGTAATACTGTATTAAAATAAGAAATATAACTGGCACTATCACTAACTAGAGATAAACTAAGAGCTAATACACCAGGATTACTCATTTCAGCTCTAATTATGTTTATTTTTTTTTATTTTTTTTTTAATTGGTTTTGAATAAGAGCTAATTCAATTAGACTATTTTCTAGTAAATTAACTAAAGGTACTATAATTAAGAAATATGCAAAATAAATAAAAGTAGATATCTGTCCAAATTCTATAAATGGTGATTCAACATGTTTAGTACCTAGTTGGATTAGGATTAAGAAATTACCCACGAAAATAAAAAAGGCTATTCTAAAAGTCTAACTTGTATACCTATAAATCTAGCTAAATATGAGAAAGGCATAAAGAAAATAAACACTAATAATACTATTATAAAAATAAATATAGTGATTAAGTCTTTAAAACTGATGTATGGAGCAAAAGGTAATCTATCATAATTACCTGAAACACCTAAAGGATTACTTGAACCGGCACTATCGTGAAGTGCTATTAAATGCATTAATGCTAAAGCAGCTAAAACAAAAGGTAAAACAAAATGTAAGGCAAAATGTAAGGCAAAGAATCTATTTAATATTAAGATCTTTTATTATCAACGTTCACGCAATGGCCATCAACACCAGAATTGTCACGTTTACCCAAAACTATAGGACCGTTTCTAAAACCAGCCTCTTGTTCCCGGAGCCGTTTAAGTTCAGCTATACTAGAAGAAACTGCAGCTTCACCGTCCCGACGAGCTTCTTCCAAGCTAAGGTTTTCTTTAAGTTTTTCTTGTAATTCCTCCGGTGATAGCTGGTTATTACTTATGTGAAAATTATTTTCCATTATAAGATTATTTGTATTAATAAGATCACATTGAAAGAAATCTATTTTTTCTTTTGCTTCAGTAATGGCATGCTGTAGGTCATCTGTACAATAAAGTGGAGTCATGTCTCATGAAAACCATAATAAGAATAATAAAGATAAACCTGGTATTATAATACGCAATATATTATATATAAATATTATCGTAGCTCTTCATTTATTTCAAGCATCGAAAGGTTTAGATACCATGAATAATGCCACACCCTTTTTATAACCATTTAATATGCAAGAATATACGTGTTTTATATTTTTTATCATAATTTAAAATTAATAAAGCCCATTATTTTTAATTTAATGGTTAGAAAAAAAAATGTTTTTCTAACCATTTTACGCTTTAACTAGATAGATGAATAAAAAACATTTTTTATTGTAATTTTGTATAGAAAATATTAATTATATATAATATTGTTTTTTTTTTGTTTTTTTTTATTTTTTTTTTATTTGTTTTTTATTATAATTTATTTCAATTATATTTTTTTTTATTAAATTAAATAAAGTAAA
>Ga0115856_100220_pt2 | contig 18496 bp, 12 predicted proteins | sample InSIn4gowninarea_FD_83870 | JGI IMG/M metagenome (GOLD analysis project Ga0115856, IMG submission 83870)
CAGCGCCTGAAGCTCAGAACACCTATTTACAGCGAGACTGCAGCTTACGGCCATATGGGTCGTCAGCCAGAGGTTAAAAGCAAACAATTTGTAACCCCCGCAGGTGAAGTGAAAACGGTAGAAGTTGAGTTGTTTACATGGGAAAAACTGGATTATGTAGACAAAGTAAAAGCGGCTTTTAAACTTCAATAATCGCTTCATAGAATATTTCAAAAACCTCTGTTCATTCGAATAGAGGTTTTTTGTTTACCGGCATTATATCGCTGGTTGAGCATCGTTGCGACGCTCCGTTCAAGATTTGTGGTGCTATTAAACAAGGCCGCACTTGTTTATTTTATTCAGTTTATTTCATGGGAAAACAAACAACGTCTTCGCTTTACCAATGTCAGTTACAGGTGGCTGAATAAGGTAAATGCTGTAAAAGTGAGTGACACAACGATGACGATAGTAGTACAAAAGTTGGCTCCCAAAAACAACAATAATGTTCTCTCTAACACCAATTGACTTATTGACCCAATGACTAAATGACTTATTACTATTTGTCTTTACTTTTGCTGTTATGAATTTTCGTAACCAGCAACAGAAGCCCAGGCCAAAAAAGAATACGTTGATTGTAGGCAGAAGTAAAGTAATTGAAGCAATTCAGCAAGGCAAACAGTTAGAAAGAATTTATTTAGTTAGCACGATACATGGGGGAGTAATTGATGAGATTAAAAAATTAGCTGCAGACAATCAAATACCGATTAATAAAGTTCCGGTTGAGAAGCTAAACGGGTTTAACGTAGGCAATCATGAAGGTTGCGTTGCAGTGATTTCAAAAGTGCAATATCACGATTTACAGGAAGTGATTTCTTATGTCGTTGACAAAGGTGAAGCTCCTTTGTTTTTAATGTTAGACGGAATTACAGATGTCAGAAATATTGGTGCCCTTGCACGTACTGCCCTATGTTGCGGCGTTCATGCTATCATTATTCCGGAGAAAGGAGTGGGTGCACTAAATGAAGATGCCATTGCAACGTCTGCGGGGGCATTGGAAAAAGTAGCAATTTGCCGTGTAAATAGTTTGATGAAAGCGGTAGACGACCTGCACATGAATGGGATAAAAGTTTTTGCCAGTGAGATGACAGCAGAAAAAAGCCTGTTTGACGTAGAACTGAAAGAGCCAACCGCTATAGTAATGGGCAGCGAGGATAAAGGAATTTACCCGGCATTGATGAAAATTTGCGACGAGCAGTTTAAGATACCAATGAAAGGAGACTTTGAATCATTAAATGTGTCAGTAGCGGCGGGAATGATCTTGTATGAGTCAATGAAGCAGAGAAGTTTAAGCCGCTAGCGGTTAGCTTCTAGCTTGGAGCCGGCTTTTTAAACAACAAAACACGGAAGCTAGAAGCTAGTGGCTAACAGCTAGCAGCTTCTCTCAAAAATGTATTAAATGAAACCCAAACTTCCCTTTTGAATTATACTCAATAGAAGGTAACGGAAACTTAAAAGCGTTTAAAGCCCCAAAAGCAAGTTTTAGAAATTTGCTGTGCGTTTTAATTTTTGTAAGGTCAATGTCTGGTGAAATATAATATTGACGATAACGGGTTACATCACTGCGGTTGAAAGTGATGTTCCCTGCCTTATCTTTTGCTATGTTATTTACTGCTCCAAACATTCCATCAGCACCATATCCAAAGGCTACACTTAACCAGGGAGGTAAATTACTTTGAGGCATAAAGGATTTAAGGTTTGCACTTAACCAGTAGGTCTGCCCATTGTAATCTTTAATCATCCGCTCAGTCCAACTACTGCCATAGATATCATTTGCTCTTTTAGTCAAATCGGGCGAATCATAGCTTTTTTTATGAAAGGAAAACTTGAATTTGATGCGTTGTTCATTCCACGCCAATTCCTGGCCTATCAGTAAACCAGTTCCTAAAAGATTGGCCCCCATGTCGCCCCAACTCCAACCCCATTCTGTGCTAAAGCCGTCCATCGTTTCAATAATAGATTGGTAGGCAAGCGCACTTAAGCCGCCAATCCAGGCACTTTTTCTTCTTGACATGCCTGCCCATCGCCACATTTCCATGCTTCCGTAAGCCTCTATGTAAGCACTATATGAATGGCCTATCTTGTCAACCTGCTTCCACTCATTGTTGTCATCAAAAAAGTGAAAGTTGGTTTGAGGGTAGTTTTTGTACCAGTCAGAATACAAGCCCACCATTGTTCCCCCATACCCCATAATATTTGCGGCGGCGACTAATTTTACCCTTTTTTTGTCAAGGTTAGTATTTAGTGTTTCTGGTAATAGATTATCTTTTTTATAGACGGATGGCACCTTTATTTCAGATAAAACTATGCTGCTATCAGATGCTGAACTTTGCGCAGAAATGTGAAGTGGAAAGAACGAAATAAGAAAACAATAGACTGGTGCTATTCGCGTGAAATTTGCCAACCTGTTCTTCATGTAACAAACCTACGTGATAAAAATATATAAGGGTCTATTTTCGAATGCTTTAATGACTAATTTTTCTTAAACTTGCTGTCGAAAGGTCACCACTTACCTATTGCCAGTATGCTCAAGTATGGTGGCAGCAGGTGGTCACCCTTCCTACTTGCAACCGGAAACAGGTAACCAGTAACTGGCGCTTGTCAAGCTGGTATCATAATTATGTACTTTCATTAAAAAGATAAAAATATGGATGCTGCTATTTTAGAAAAAGCAAATGTATGGTTGAATGGCAATTATGACCAGGCAACAAGGGATGAAATAAAGCGATTACAGGAAACTGCGCCGGAGGAGCTTGCAGAATCCTTTTATAAAAACCTTGAGTTTGGTACCGGCGGACTTCGTGGAATAATGGGAGTAGGCACAAACCGGATGAACAAGTATACAGTGGGTATGGCAACACAGGGTTTTGCCAACTACCTGAAGAAAGTATATGGAACGGCAGAAATAAAAGTGGCTATTGCCCATGACTGCCGCAACAACAGCCGCTTTTTTGCTGAAACTACTGCTAACGTTTTCGCTGCCAATGGTATAAATGTCTACCTTTTTGAGGCGCTTAGGCCTACCCCGGAATTATCATTTACTATACGGCATCTGGGTTGTCAGGCTGGTGTTGTTCTCACAGCTTCACACAATCCTAAAGAGTACAACGGTTACAAAGCATACTGGAACGATGGTGGGCAGTTAGTGCCTCCGCACGACAAAAATGTGATTACAGAGGTGGACTCGATAACAAGTGTAGATGAAGTGCAGTTTAGCGGTGGAGAAGAAAATATTTCAATGCTTGGAAAAGGTATGGATGATGCTTTTATAGACATGGTGAAGAGTCTCAGCATCTATCCTGAAATCATCGAAAAGCAAAAAGACCTCAAGATTGTTTATACTCCAATTCATGGAACAGGGATAACGCTGATGCCGCAAGTATTGGAGCGTTTCGGCTTCACAAATGTTACTATAGTGGAAGAGCAAGCAACGCCTGATGGAAATTTCCCTACAGTTGTGTATCCTAATCCGGAAGAAAGTGAAGCAATGAGTATCGGGCTAAAGAAAGCGAAAGAAATTGATGCAGATATTTTATTAGGAACCGACCCCGATAGCGACAGGGTTGGTATTGCCGTGAAAAATCCAAAGGGTGAATGGGTCTTAATGAATGGAAACCAGACAGCTTTACTTGCTTTCAACTATATGATTGAAGCGCGAAAAGCCAAAGGAATTGCGCAGCCGAACGATATGGTGATTAAAACAATCGTAACTACAAACCTGATTGATGACGTTGCTGCCGCAAACGGCGTTACCTGTTATAATGTACTTACCGGATTTAAATGGATTGCGGAACTAATCACCGAAAAGTTAGGTAAAGAGAACTATATTATTGGTGGCGAAGAAAGTTATGGCCTGATGATAGGAGATAAGATTCGCGACAAAGATGCTATCTCTGCAGTAGCATTGCTTTCTGAAATGGCAGCATACGAAAAGGACCAGAGACGCAGCTTGTTTGAAAAGCTCATTGACTTGTATGTGCAGTATGGATATTATAAAGAAAACCTTATTTCAATCACAAAAAAAAGGAATGCGGGGAGCCGAAGAGATTGCAGAAATGATGCAGGGATACCGTGATAATCCGCCTGCAACAATTAATGGCTCACCTGTTGTACAATTACTAGATTACCAGACGCAGGTTGGTAAAAATTTGCAATCCGGCAATGTGTGGGACATAGAGTTACCGAAAAGCAATGTACTTCAATTTATACTTGAAGACGGGTCCAAAATATCCGCGCGCCCGAGCGGAACTGAACCTAAGATTAAGTTCTACTTCAGTGTAAAAACAAAACTTGAAAGCCCTGAAAAGTTCGAGGAAACAGAAAAGCAACTCGATGATAAAATAAAAGCCATTATCAGCGACATGAAGCTGACATAAACACGATTAGTATAAATTGAAAAGCCGCCTTCAAAGAGGTGGCTTTTTAATTTTTTTCTACAGATGCTTTTTCCCTTATTTTAATCGGGATGTTATGTGGAAAGGTAAGTTTACTAAGACAAGGATGAACAGAACGGGTACTAAATTTCTAACGATAAAAGGTGGTTTCCATTAGACCCGAGTTTAGGGTATTACTTTAAACTTTTGAGCCTGCGATGGTCTTGCAGCCGCCCCGGTATATGCTGTTATCAGTGTTAATGTCAGTAGGTAACAAACTAAGAAATTAAAGCGGTTATTTAGGAATCCATTTAAGCAGTTCTTCGAGTTCTTTATCAGAAATATTTTCCTGTTCGGATTTGTCGTAGATGGTAAGCAGGTAAACGGAAGTTTGCAAGACATGTACATAAGTAATAGCTCTTGCGCCGCCCGACTTCCCTTTTCCTTTTGACGCAACGGATAGGCGAATTTTAAAACAATTGTTGCCAAGTGGTGAGCCTTGGACCGGTTGTTGTTTTAGGCTGTGTATGAGTTGTAGATATTCATTTTTAAGCGAAGGATATTTTTTAGCCAGCCGCTTAAGTTCCTTTTCAAATTTAGGAATGGATTTTACCTCATAACTCATTGAATAAATCTTCTGCGTTGCGGGCTTTTAGTTTACCTTCTTTAATAAGTTTCATTTCTTCTACAGCTTCCTTTACATCTTCCAATATTTTGGCGTTGATTGGAACCCATCCTTCGGTTATTATCTGGAGTTTATATAATGAAGACTGGGGCGCCCAGGATATTGCAACCAATCCAGACACCCGGCAATACATTATGGATATGTACCACTACATGCAGCTTGCTCACCCACAGTTTTTGGTCGTAGATAATGATGGCTGGCAACACATATCATACGAGGGACGCCTGAAATCAGATTTACTGACAGCGCACTTATATACTCCGGATGTACAAAGGTGGCGGGAGATGCTGGACCAGCTAATTTCAGGACAGTTGATTGGGGTTGCAGCATTTCCGCTGGTAGTAGGAGACCCGTTTTTTTATCGTAACCAGGTGCCACTTGTAGTAAGTGAATGGGGGGGGTTTGGTTTTGTCGAATATGGTGGGCCTAAAGACGATAAGGAGCGGACTGAACAAATCAGGCTTTTCAAAGAAGAATTGCGTAAGAGGCCTATCGCGGGTGATGTATACACACAGGCAACCAATATCGAAGATGAAAGGAATGGGTTGATTGATGCGGAAACAGGCGAATTAAATGTGCCCCCCGGACTGCTGGCAAGCAGCAAAAGAGTTTAAAGTGGATGCTGAGGGAATTGAGCGAATGGCGTCAATTTTAAAAAAACAAATTTTCAATGTTCAATTTTCAACTCTCAATGTTCAATAAAAGTAACCCATCATTTAAAATATTGGGCATTGAGTATTGAGCATTGCTTATTGAACATTAAATATGATTGTTGGGTTAGCCTACCTGAAGAGTTTGGAAGTTGAAGCAGTTATAAAGCACCAATAGTTACTCTTATGCATCCTCCGGCTGGGGTTACTTTTATCCCTTTTACTTTTTGAGGTATCATTTCTCTTCCGGCTATTGTAAAATGATGACTTCTAAGAAAAGTCTCCACCTGGCGAGCTGACCGATGGTTATTGCTTTCTTCTGTAGTAAAAAGCTGGACACAGTTAGAATACACATTATATTTCCCTTTGACTCTATTGATTTGAATGAAAAGTTGCCGGATTTCGCTTTGGTTAAGTAAATTTTGCTTCTGGTCTTTTTTTGCTTCCTTCTGCTTGTCTACCTTGTTCACTACCTCTTTTTTTTCTACAAGCCTTCCTTCGTCTGTTTTAGTAGCCGGTGGTTCTACTGGTTTTTCATCGTTCTCTTTTTCCAATGGTAGCACTTTGCCCACGGTGTCTTCTTTTTTTATAACCACTTCTTCTGTTGCAGCCGGCGCTGCAGCCAAGGGCTTAGCCGTTGGTAGTTGGGGTTGTGCCTTAGTTTTTGGGGTGTCCGCCGTTTGACTACCCGGCAATTCCTTTTGTATTCCCTCAGCCCGTTTTACCTTGTTTCTATTTCTATGTACATAAGAAATTATAGCAATTGTGCCTACAATGCCTAAAAAAGCTGCTAAAATTGCAAGTCTGCCCACCCACTTAACCATATCGAACTCCTTAAGTTAAAAATAAACTTTATCCAGAAATGAAAAAAGCAAGCTTTAAATAGAATAAGTGGCAAAATGGATTTTTCAACGAATATGGTGAAGATACTATTTTCACAAACCTTGCCATAGTTGTTTTAGAGCCTGGATTTTCGGGATAGGCAGGATTATATGGAAGATAACAGAAACTGGAAGTATTGCGAAGTATTTGCTTTAGATATCGTTAAAATGAAAAAACCTTTTTCACATTCTAAAAAAGGTTTTTTCATTGATTTAGACAAAAATTATTTTGCTTCCGGCATCAATACCAATCTTGCCATATTGTCCAGGTTGAAATATTTATTTGCCATTTCCTTAGTTCTTTCGACAGAAAGTTTTCTAACCATCGCAGGGTCTTCTAAAATGGTTTTAGGGTCTTCATTGTAGTAATACTTATTTTGAAGATTGTAGAGCCAGTAGTTGTTTTCTTTCACGCTGACCTCCATACCCCGTGTGTCTTCAGCGATAACCTTTTCCACGTTTGTTTTACTTCCACCGTTGGCTTTCATATTTTTAATCTCATCCAAGACGAGGCCGGCTAACTTGTCAACATTCTCTGGAGCGCAACCGAATGAAACGGTAATACTGTAGCTGTTAATTGGTTCCCGGTTGATATTTGCACCGACACCGACTCCATAGACCCCACCCTGGTCTTCACGTAAGATTTCTCTCAATCTTATTTCAAGCACTTTAGCCGTTTGGTCAAGTTGAGTAGCTTCGAGGTCACTGTATTGTGTTGTTCCTGTAAAAGTCAGGCGGACAGTACTTTTAGGCTCTTTTCCTTTGTTGATTACTTTATTTATGACCCCTGTTGGAAAACGGATGCCAACATCTTTCCATGTTTCGTTCCTATTAGTTGACGGCAGAGATGCGATGTACGTTTCAATATAGGGTTTGATGCTATCAACTTTAAAATTTCCAACAAGAGTGAAAATAAAATCACTTGCGTCTGCAAAACGGTCATGGTAAGCGGAAAAGGCTTTGTCCTGTTTTATTTCCCCTACCCTATCAACCGTCAAAGGTTTCCGACGTGGATGGTAGCTGCCCATAATATAGTTGACAGAATCTGTAAAAACAGAATTTGGGTCTTTCCCTTTATTTAAAAGTGATGCTGTTAGCTGCTGTTTCAACACTTCAAACATAGAACTGTCTTTACGAGGCTCTGTAAAATAACCATAGATAAGTTGAAAAGCGGTCGACAAGTCTTTAGGTGTTGAGCTTCCGCTGATACCTTCAGAATATTGGCCGATAGAAGGAGCTATTGACACTTGTTTTCCTGTAAGCGCTTTTTGCAAACTCATAATATCGTAGTTACCGAGACCGCCATAAAGGGCAATTGTGGTAGCATTGGACACAGACAAATAATCAGAATCACTATATAATGAGGCCCCGCCTTTGCTAATAGCCGAAATCAGGATTTCCTCGTTCTTGAAGTCTGTCGGTTTCATAATCACTTTGGCTCCGTTTGAAAGCGTTAACTCAGTAACGCCTAGCTCAGTCACCTTCTTTTCGTCAACTATTTTTCCGGCAACGGGTGTTTTTGCCAGGAACGAACCTTTCATGACCTTGTCTTCATACGCTTTCAGGTTTCCCTGCTTTTTATTCACAACGGCAAGCAAATCAGCTTCTGTAATCAAATTATTTTTTTCAGATTCAGGTGCAGTTACGATTATTGCCCTGTCCGTTGGTTTTATCCATTGACCAATTAGGCTATTTACTTCAGAAAGCTTTATTCCCGGAACATACTGTTTATACAGCGCGTATTCCTTCTCTATTCCGGGAATAGGCTCGTTGTGAAGAAAGTTTTGGATGAGTTCTTCTATAAGTTCGGCTGACTTTGTCTTATTACGTTCATTGTAGCTGTTTTCCATCGCGGACAGCACAGCAACTTTGGCTCTTTCCAGTTCGCTTTGGGTAAAGCCGTTCTGCTTCACTCTTTCATTTTCCTGTAGTACAGTTTCTGTCGCTTTCCCCACGGTTTTGCCATCTTTTGCTACCGCCATCAGGGTAAGCGCATCTTTATCACCTATCAGTTTTTCATAGCTGCTAGCGGCAAATAAAAACGGAGCGTCAGGCTTCTGAGCTATTTCCTGTAATCGGGAACTCATCATTGAATTGAACAAACCGCGAACTATCGAAGCGCGATATTCTATGTCAGTCTTCGCTTCAGGTATTTCCGGCTGCTTATAAAACATCATTACCTGGTTGTATGCCTGCTCAGGGTCGGTAAGAATAATTGTTTGTGTTTCTTTTTGTGCAGGCACTCCATACTTTACCCTCGGCTTCTCATTTGCCGGTCCATGTATTCCTGCAAAATGTTGTTTTATCATCTGCTCTACTTCGGCAACATCCACATCACCCACAACTATTACAGCCTGTAGGTCGGGCCGGTACCAGTCTTTATAAAATTGTTTTACCGTCTCATACTTAAACGTGTCAAGGTTTTCTTTGGTACCTATCGGAATGCGTGATGCATACCTTGAACCTTTTAGCAGTACGGGGAAATACTTTGCTCTCAATCGCTCATTTGCTCCCTGGCCTAATCTCCATTCTTCAATAACAACACCTCTTTCTTTATCTATTTCACTATTTTCAAAAGAAACATTGTGCGCCCAATCTTCCAAAATCTGAAAACCTTTCTTAAACACCGCCTGACTGTCAGTTGGCAACTGAAGTTGATAAATCGTCTCATCAAATGAAGTAGAAGCGTTGAGGTCAGCACCAAAGTTTACCCCGCTTTTTTCCAGGAAATCAACCAGTTCCTGCTTTTTGAAATTTTTAGTGCCGTTAAAGGACATGTGCTCCGTAAAATGAGCAAGACCCACTTGTTTATCTGTTTCAAGTATAGAACCTGCCTTAACTACCAGGCGTAACTCCGCCCTGTTTTTTGGTTCCTGGTTTTTACGTATGTAGTATGTCAGCCCGTTTGCTAATTTCCCGATTCTTACTTCCGGCGAAACAGCCAGTTTTTTAGGAGCTGTCGTTTGTGCAATCAGTGAAACCGATGAGACAGCCAAAAAAAGAAAAATAGCAAGCTTTATCGAATGAAGCTTCATAAGAGGAAATGTTTAATGTGCGAAGTAAACTTATTGTAACAACCTTGTGAAATAAAGAGAAAAACTTTAGTTTTTTTGTAACCAGCGGAATGATAGGAATTAAACATCGTTGTGGCTCCCCCGTCGGTCCTGCGGGGTCACTCCCTTTTACTACATTTTCCTTACTCAGCGCGTGAGAAGGAGAAGCAATTTTCACGACGGCAACAAAGCGCGCTAAAAAATGTTTAATAGCAGTACAACAGATGAACGAAATGCGACGCAACGATGATTAATCGGAGTAAAAAAGCTGGTACCAAAAAACTTGAAGCATGTTTCAGGTTGCAAAGTTACAGGTGCTCAAGTTGCACATTGGCAGTTGTAACATGTAACAATCATAACTGGCAACCTGCGACCTGCAACCACCTTTTCTCTACGCCTCCTGCCCTATCCACACAGCTCCTCCAATGCTGCTGCGCCGTGCTCCGGTTACTGTATCTAAAACATTGTATTCTTCGCGCCACCTTAAAACACCAATTAAAGCCATAATTAATGCCTCCTTATAATTTATCAGCATTGCATCAGGAACTAAGACTTCTATATTTAAGGGCTCAAGGGTTTGTTTGAGACGTTGAATAAGAAATGTGTTGAAAGCGCCTCCTCCCGTTGCAAGAAGTCTCTTGTTTCCAATCTCGTTAGTTCCCGCTATTTTTTGAACGGCATATCCAGTTTGCATTGCTATATGCTCGGTGTACGTTCTTAATTTATCTGCGTTCGAAATATCAAACGCATTTACTAAGGGGAAAACTTCATCAGTCCCAAAAGTGTTAGCGAGGGATTTCGGATGAGGAAGTGAATAATAGTTCAAAGCGTTGAGACGGGTTAGCATAGGTGTATAAACTTTACCAGAGGCTGCAATTGAGCCACCTTCATCATACACCTTTCCTTTGGCTTGTGCAAGCATATTTAGAACACGGTTGGCAGCACATATATCAAAAGCAATATAACCGCCAGATCTTTTAAGTGAAAGGTTTGCAATTCCGCCAAGATTGAGAAAGTACGCGAAGTCATCTAATAGAAGCTTCTCGCCAATAGGCACTATTGGAGCGCCCTGGCCGCCAAAAGCAACATCCACTGCACGGAGGTCGCTTACCACATTTATTTCTGTAGCCGCTGCTATAGCCGCTCCATCTCCCAACTGTGCCGTCATTCCATTTGCGGGAGAATGAAATGTGGTATGACCATGAGAGCAAATCAATTGAACTTTGTGATGCAGGTTAAACTCATCAATGAAAGTGTTCACTTGTTCACCGATATACTTTCCATAAGCTGTGTGCAATAAAAGATAGTCGTATGCAGAAAGATTGGTTGCATTTTGAAGTCTTTGAAACCATTCTCTGGTATAAGGTTGGCACTTTGCCGCTTTGATTTCGTAGCTCCATTTTCTAGCCGTTTCTTCAAATTCAACGAAGGCGATATCCAAACCGTCAAGCGATGAACCACTCATTATTCCTATAACTCTATACAACATTAATATTAAGATTTTAGAAGCCGAATGGGGGATTTGCTGTAATTTTCACGCCGCAATCTACAATTGAAATCTGCAATTTTATTATGGTAATTAATTTAAGTGAGCAACACAGTTTGGTAAGTAACTGGGTAGGTGAACTAAGAAGCGTTGAAATACAAACTGACCGGATGCGTTTCAGGCGTAACCTGGAAAGAATTGCAGAGGTAGCCGCATATGAAATAAGCCAACAACTGGATTGGGAAGAGGTGGAGATACAAACGCCATTAGGAATTGCGAATTGCAAAAAACTAAAAGAACAACCAGTACTGGCAACTATTTTAAGAGCAGGATTGCCGATGCACACCGGTATGCTCAATTATTTTGACCGTGCTGATAATGCCTTTATATCTGCATACCGCAAACACAGGCATGACGGCACTTATGAGATTAACCTGGAGTACATGAGTTGTCCGCCTCTTGACGGCAGAATTGTTATTATAAGTGACCCGATGTTGGCGACGGGTGCTTCACTGGTAAAAACAATCCAGTTTATGAAAAACGAACAGACACCTGCACAAATACACGTGGTAGCAGCCATTGCTTGTACCGTAGGAATTGAATATGTGCAAATGGAGCAACCAGGAGTAAAAATATGGTGCGGCGAAATAGACGACGAACTTACTGCAAAGGGATATATCGTTCCGGGATTAGGAGATGCAGGCGACCTTGCGTTCGGCAGCAAAATGCAGATGTAATACGCGAAAAATTGTACTTCTAAAAGCAACAAGTTGTATATTAGTTATGTCTAACACAAGAGTTAACCACTATTAATGCCTAAAGTTTTTTTAATACTTATTTTTCTTTGCTCCTTATATGAAGCTGAGGCACAAGACCCCCACTTCTCACAATTTTTTGCCTCGCCCTTAACTCTTAACCCTGCATTGACGGGCAAGTTTGATGGAGACCTGCGTGTTACAGGCAACTACCGCAATCAATGGCCGACTATAAACCGTGCATTTACCACCACCACTGTTTCTGCTGATTTTCCTATTTTTCGTAACAGGATTTCACCAACCGACACCTGGGGAGTAGGTCTAATGGGATACTCTGACCAAAGTGCCAACAGTGCTTTAAAGTTTAATTATCTATCCGCATCAACAGCTTTTCATAAAGGTTTGGATGAAGATGGCTATTCACAGATAGGTGCAGGTTTCCAGGCGACTTATACTAATATGTTGCTGAATGTTACAGATTTGAAATTCGAGGACCAGCTTACTCCTTTCGGTTTTACAGGAACTACAACTGAAGTTTTTAACAACTCAAACCTCAAAAATAATTATTTCGATTTGAATGCCGGGGTCTTGTACAGCGGCAGCACCAGCGATAAAAATAATTTTTACGCGGGTGTTTCAATGTATCACATTACTCGTCCAAAACAGCAATTTACCGGTACATTTTTCCTTCTTAATCCAAGAACTACTTTTCACGGTGGTGGATATTTTCCTGTAGGTGACAATGGTACAATTCACCTCAGTGCTTTGTACAGTATGCAGGCAGGCGCCGCAGAAACAGTAGTCGGAGGAGCTTACGAAGTACCGTTTGCTGAAGGCGAGAAACCAACGAGCATTTACTTTGGAGGTTGGCTACGATTGAATGATGCATTAATCCCTTATGTGGGGCTTGAGTTTAGCGACTTCCGTTTAGGCGCTACTTACGATGTAAATACTTCCTCATTAAAAGCCGCTTCCAACTCAAGGGGCGGAATAGAAATTTCTTTGATTTATATTAAGAAAACTCCGGGAAATAAAGGAGTGCCTTGTCCGAAGTTTTAGAACCGGGATTGGGAGATGCTGGGGAATATTTGGGGAAAAAAGATTTTTTTTAATTTCTGGTTTGAATTTTTGACGCATTGCCTTAGATAATTGTCTTGCTTACCAGCTTCCGATACCTTCTCTTCCTTGTCTAGCTATTTGCGACGGCTATGCTCGAATGCCACATGCTGCGACCTCAACACTGGCATGAAACTATGAGATATTACAGATATCAAAAAAAGATTGGTCATTTTAAGCCTACATATATTTTGTATAAATTTGCTTTTACTAGTCAAGAAAAAAAATTGTATGAAAGTCTTATTAGATATTAAAGATGCCAGAGCTCCTTTTGTAATGGAACTCTTGCAAAGCTTACCATTTGTAAAAGCAAAAACCCTTACCCCATACAAAGCCAAAATATTGGAAGATGTAAAGGAAGCTGTAGAAGAAATGAAACTTATTAAAGAAGGTAAACTAAAAGCCCGCAACGCAGAAGATTTATTCAATGAGTTATGAGGTAAAATCCATTCCTAAATTTGAAAAGGAACTTAAGCGGCTGGCTAAAAAATATCCTTCGCTTAAAAATGAATATCTACAACTCATACACAGCCTAAAACAACAACCGGTCCAAGGCTCACCACTTGGCAACAATTGTTTTAAAATTCGCCTATCCGTTGCGTCAAAAGGAAAAGGGAAGTCGGGCGGCGCAAGAGCTATTACTTATGTACATGTCTTGCAAACTTCCGTTTACCTGCTTACCATCTACGACAAATCCGAACAGGAAAATATTTCTGATAAAGAACTCGAAGAACTGCTTAAATGGATTCCTAAATAACCGCTTTAATTTCTTAGTTTGTTACCTACTGACATTAACACTGATAACAGCATATACCGGGGCGGCTGCAAGACCATCGCAGGCTCAAAAGTTTAAAGTAATACCCTAAACTCGGGTCTAATGGAAACCACCTTTTATCGTTAGAAATTTAGTACCCGTTCTGTTCATCCTTGTCTTAGTAAACTTACCTTTCCACATAACATCCCGATTAAAATAAGGGAAAAAGCATCTGTAGAAAAAAATTAAAAAGCCACCTCTTTGAAGGCGGCTTTTCAATTTATACTAATCGTGTTTATGTCAGCTTCATGTCGCTGATAATGGCTTTTATTTTATCATCGAGTTGCTTTTCTGTTTCCTCGAACTTTTCAGGGCTTTCAAGTTTTGTTTTTACACTGAAGTAGAACTTAATCTTAGGTTCAGTTCCGCTCGGGCGCGCGGATATTTTGGACCCGTCTTCAAGTATAAATTGAAGTACATTGCTTTTCGGTAACTCTATGTCCCACACATTGCCGGATTGCAAATTTTTACCAACCTGCGTCTGGTAATCTAGTAATTGTACAACAGGTGAGCCATTAATTGTTGCAGGCGGATTATCACGGTATCCCTGCATCATTTCTGCAATCTCTTCGGCTCCCCGCATTCCTTTTTTTTGTGATTGAAATAAGGTTTTCTTTATAATATCCATACTGCACATACAAGTCAATGAGCTTTTCAAACAAGCTGCGTCTCTGGTCCTTTTCGTATGCTGCCATTTCAGAAAGCAATGCTACTGCAGAGATAGCATCTTTGTCGCGAATCTTATCTCCTATCATCAGGCCATAACTTTCTTCGCCACCAATAATATAGTTCTCTTTACCTAACTTTTCGGTGATTAGTTCCGCAATCCATTTAAATCCGGTAAGTACATTATAACAGGTAACGCCGTTTGCGGCAGCAACGTCATCAATCAGGTTTGTAGTTACGATTGTTTTAATCACCATATCGTTCGGCTGCGCAATTCCTTTGGCTTTTCGCGCTTCAATCATATAGTTGAAAGCAAGTAAAGCTGTCTGGTTTCCATTCATTAAGACCCATTCACCCTTTGGATTTTTCACGGCAATACCAACCCTGTCGCTATCGGGGTCGGTTCCTAATAAAATATCTGCATCAATTTCTTTCGCTTTCTTTAGCCCGATACTCATTGCTTCACTTTCTTCCGGATTAGGATACACAACTGTAGGGAAATTTCCATCAGGCGTTGCTTGCTCTTCCACTATAGTAACATTTGTGAAGCCGAAACGCTCCAATACTTGCGGCATCAGCGTTATCCCTGTTCCATGAATTGGAGTATAAACAATCTTGAGGTCTTTTTGCTTTTCGATGATTTCAGGATAGATGCTGAGACTCTTCACCATGTCTATAAAAGCATCATCCATACCTTTTCCAAGCATTGAAATATTTTCTTCTCCACCGCTAAACTGCACTTCATCTACACTTGTTATCGAGTCCACCTCTGTAATCACATTTTTGTCGTGCGGAGGCACTAACTGCCCACCATCGTTCCAGTATGCTTTGTAACCGTTGTACTCTTTAGGATTGTGTGAAGCTGTGAGAACAACACCAGCCTGACAACCCAGATGCCGTATAGTAAATGATAATTCCGGGGTAGGCCTAAGCGCCTCAAAAAGGTAGACATTTATACCATTGGCAGCGAAAACGTTAGCAGTAGTTTCAGCAAAAAAGCGGCTGTTGTTGCGGCAGTCATGGGCAATAGCCACTTTTATTTCTGCCGTTCCATATACTTTCTTCAGGTAGTTGGCAAAACCCTGTGTTGCCATACCCACTGTATACTTGTTCATCCGGTTTGTGCCTACTCCCATTATTCCACGAAGTCCGCCGGTACCAAACTCAAGGTTTTTATAAAAGGATTCTGCAAGCTCCTCCGGCGCAGTTTCCTGTAATCGCTTTATTTCATCCCTTGTTGCCTGGTCATAATTGCCATTCAACCATACATTTGCTTTTTCTAAAATAGCAGCATCCATATTTTTATCTTTTTAATGAAAGTACATAATTATGATACCAGCTTGACAAGCGCCAGTTACTGGTTACCTGTTTCCGGTTGCAAGTAGGAAGGGTGACCACCTGCTGCCACCATACTTGAGCATACTGGCAATAGGTAAGTGGTGACCTTTCGACAGCAAGTTTAAGAAAAATTAGTCATTAAAGCATTCGAAAATAGACCCTTATATATTTTTATCACGTAGGTTTGTTACATGAAGAACAGGTTGGCAAATTTCACGCGAATAGCACCAGTCTATTGTTTTCTTATTTCGTTCTTTCCACTTCACATTTCTGCGCAAAGTTCAGCATCTGATAGCAGCATAGTTTTATCTGAAATAAAGGTGCCATCCGTCTATAAAAAAGATAATCTATTACCAGAAACACTAAATACTAACCTTGACAAAAAAAGGGTAAAATTAGTCGCCGCCGCAAATATTATGGGGTATGGGGGAACAATGGTGGGCTTGTATTCTGACTGGTACAAAAACTACCCTCAAACCAACTTTCACTTTTTTGATGACAACAATGAGTGGAAGCAGGTTGACAAGATAGGCCATTCATATAGTGCTTACATAGAGGCTTACGGAAGCATGGAAATGTGGCGATGGGCAGGCATGTCAAGAAGAAAAAGTGCCTGGATTGGCGGCTTAAGTGCGCTTGCCTACCAATCTATTATTGAAACGATGGACGGCTTTAGCACAGAATGGGGTTGGAGTTGGGGCGACATGGGGGCCAATCTTTTAGGAACTGGTTTACTGATAGGCCAGGAATTGGCGTGGAATGAACAACGCATCAAATTCAAGTTTTCCTTTCATAAAAAAAGCTATGATTCGCCCGATTTGACTAAAAGAGCAAATGATATCTATGGCAGTAGTTGGACTGAGCGGATGATTAAAGATTACAATGGGCAGACCTACTGGTTAAGTGCAAACCTTAAATCCTTTATGCCTCAAAGTAATTTACCTCCCTGGTTAAGTGTAGCCTTTGGATATGGTGCTGATGGAATGTTTGGAGCAGTAAATAACATAGCAAAAGATAAGGCAGGGAACATCACTTTCAACCGCAGTGATGTAACCCGTTATCGTCAATATTATATTTCACCAGACATTGACCTTACAAAAATTAAAACGCACAGCAAATTTCTAAAACTTGCTTTTGGGGCTTTAAACGCTTTTAAGTTTCCGTTACCTTCTATTGAGTATAATTCAAAAGGGAAGTTTGGGTTTCATTTAATACATTTTTGAGAGAAGCTGCTAGCTGTTAGCCACTAGCTTCTAGCTTCCGTGTTTTGTTGTTTAAAAAGCCGGCTCCAAGCTAGAAGCTAACCGCTAGCGGCTTAAACTTCTCTGCTTCATTGACTCATACAAGATCATTCCCGCCGCTACTGACACATTTAATGATTCAAAGTCTCCTTTCATTGGTATCTTAAACTGCTCGTCGCAAATTTTCATCAATGCCGGGTAAATTCCTTTATCCTCGCTGCCCATTACTATAGCGGTTGGCTCTTTCAGTTCTACGTCAAACAGGCTTTTTTCTGCTGTCATCTCACTGGCAAAAACTTTTATCCCATTCATGTGCAGGTCGTCTACCGCTTTCATCAAACTATTTACACGGCAAATTGCTACTTTTTCCAATGCCCCCGCAGACGTTGCAATGGCATCTTCATTTAGTGCACCCACTCCTTTCTCCGGAATAATGATAGCATGAACGCCGCAACATAGGGCAGTACGTGCAAGGGCACCAATATTTCTGACATCTGTAATTCCGTCTAACATTAAAAACAAAGGAGCTTCACCTTTGTCAACGACATAAGAAATCACTTCCTGTAAATCGTGATATTGCACTTTTGAAATCACTGCAACGCAACCTTCATGATTGCCTACGTTAAACCCGTTTAGCTTCTCAACCGGAACTTTATTAATCGGTATTTGATTGTCTGCAGCTAATTTTTTAATCTCATCAATTACTCCCCCATGTATCGTGCTAACTAAATAAATTCTTTCTAACTGTTTGCCTTGCTGAATTGCTTCAATTACTTTACTTCTGCCTACAATCAACGTATTCTTTTTTGGCCTGGGCTTCTGTTGCTGGTTACGAAAATTCATAACAGCAAAAGTAAAGACAAATAGTAATAAGTCATTTAGTCATTGGGTCAATAAGTCAATTGGTGTTAGAGAGAACATTATTGTTGTTTTTGGGAGCCAACTTTTGTACTACTATCGTCATCGTTGTGTCACTCACTTTTACAGCATTTACCTTATTCAGCCACCTGTAACTGACATTGGTAAAGCGAAGACGTTGTTTGTTTTCCCATGAAATAAACTGAATAAAATAAACAAGTGCGGCCTTGTTTAATAGCACCACAAATCTTGAACGGAGCGTCGCAACGATGCTCAACCAGCGATATAATGCCGGTAAACAAAAAACCTCTATTCGAATGAACAGAGGTTTTTGAAATATTCTATGAAGCGATTATTGAAGTTTAAAAGCCGCTTTTACTTTGTCTACATAATCCAGTTTTTCCCATGTAAACAACTCAACTTCTACCGTTTTCACTTCACCTGCGGGGGTTACAAATTGTTTGCTTTTAACCTCTGGCTGACGACCCATATGGCCGTAAGCTGCAGTCTCGCTGTAAATAGGTGTTCTGAGCTTCAGGCGCTG
>Ga0115856_100286_pt1 | contig 18477 bp, 6 predicted proteins | sample InSIn4gowninarea_FD_83870 | JGI IMG/M metagenome (GOLD analysis project Ga0115856, IMG submission 83870)
GCCAGCCACTGGGTTATCTCCTGTTTCACTTTCGTCAAGCAAAGCGGACTACCAGATTTGCCACACTGGATTTGTGTGTGTAGAAAACCAATTTTTTTCCAGATCATCTTAATCAGGTTATCTTAGCTATCTAAAAACCATATGAAAATAGGAATCGTTTCTTGAATATTAGTGAAATTTTAATATTCCTTTTTTGCAGTATATTTGGACTTGATTTTTCATCGAGACATGGTGATAAACAGTGAACACATAGTAAGCAAAGCATAGTATTCTTAAGGGGTCATAGGAACTCTCGATAAGTTGCTAAATATGAGAGTTCTTCGATTTGGCCTCCTTCGTTTAAAAATATCAGTACAATGGTAAATCTTTTTTAAATGATAGCTAATGAGTAATACTATAAAGAATTATATATAAAACACATAATATACATTCACTTGATTTTAGAATGCAGTCAAAATAGCCATAATGTTTTTTCTCGATTTCTGTTACTATCATGCTTTGTTTGCACAACTGCAAAAAATCATTTTGTTAAAACACAAATTTTTATTTTACTATGAAGATAAATACATTAGAATAAATTGAACTTATAATAATTAAAATAATTTTCAATTTTTATATTTAAACTATATTTAGCATATAAAATTTTGTGATAATTCACAGTGAACATACCAAATAAAAATACATAAAATACCACTTCAGTTACAAAAATATAGGTTCAGATTACTTCATCTACTTCATATTATTAGAGATGAATATTTTATAAAAAATATAATGTAGATTATAAGCTATACTACATAAAATGTCTGAAATTTCTATTATGAGAAAAATGTATTTTTGTATGTTTTAGGCTTAAAAACAATTTATGTCGTATAACCACAAGATTAACCATTTGTAACACTGAATAGAAACACCTTTTCATGCAAAAATAACAATAAAAGTTTTAAAATGCTCCAGCTTCATGATTTTCACCCTTATCTTACATCTGATTACATTTAATGTTTACATTTAACATTTACATTTAACGTCTTATCTGTTGTTTACAATTAAATGCTGATATATTTTTTGCCATATTTTACGTAATTATAGGAACTTTTTCTTCAAATTTGTTTTGAAGTGCTTAGAAACATTTCAAATTTAACATGTATTTGTTTTTCAAAAAATCGAATTTTCTCACTCTTAAAGGGTCCTATGACCCCTTAAAATATTCCTTTTATTTGAACGTGCATTTAATTTCATTCAAAAAATTTGCATCTAAAATAATAAATGATAATTTACAGGTTAAAAATTTTAATAATGGATAAGGTATTTTAGTGACTTATTTGCAAGTTTTTTTATTTGAAAAGATTTTTTTAAGACATCATCTAGTAACGTGACAAAAAGTACTGAAGATGACGTCAACCACCGATAGCATTCGAGATCAAGGATTTTTGATTTGATAATTTATTATCTAGATAAAACGGAATTCCAGACCAAGGATTCAGAATAAACATTTCGTATACGTAGGCGTTGGCAGTTGATTAATTTTTTAGTGTTGAGGAAAGGGATCCAGCTCGCGCGTTAACACACATAGCAACCCACATTTTTACAAATCAACGTTGAATCAACGAGAAACGTTTATGAGTACATTTAAATAAACAAAATATTGCTTGATCTAGTCATCAAAACTTTGTGGCTGGTCGTTGCAGGAATTCGGCATTTTAGTGGTAAACAGAAAGGTCAACATAAAGGAACAAACAAAGAGGTAATAAATCTTTAAAATCATGTTATATATAATGACTGAGTATCCAACCATATATTTTTAAGATACAGCTAAAATAAGAAAAAAAAAGGTCAAAAAGGAAAAACAAATCCGCCCACGATTAGGGATACCGTATAAACCGTTCTACATTGTTTTTCTGAAAATTTTTTTATGGAAATAGTTGTTTGATTGAACAAAACAAAAGTTAGTACATCTGAAGTTTCAAGAATATGACAATTTGGAAATAAATATTTATTTTTAAAAGAACAATTTTATTTTATACGCTGCATTTTATGGTAATTAATGTATTTTATCATATGTCCAGATAACCCTCTTTTTATACAGTGTCCTTTTGCCCCAATATCTACATGGTGCCTTTTCGCACTGTTAAAAATTAACCCTTCTCAATGCCCTATTTTCAACTTCAGCTCCTCTCTTGATGTCTTTTCCTCAACTTCAACGTTCTGCTCTTTTGTTAACGCATAGAAGAATCCTTGACCCCTCATTGTCGTACAGTACGACATTTTCCAGCTGCTCCTAGATTGGATCTGTCACAACGTTTCTATCAATTCGTAAATGCTAAATGCCATTGCTTAAGAAAAGAATGATTCATTGGCTTGGTTTGGTTTGTAACCCTACCATCATTTTTTGCCCAAGAGTGCTAATTCGACCTGAACCTACAATTTAAAGTGGATTCGGAACCTTTAACAAACACCCACGTCCGAGCCAGGTACCCGCAATGCTGAACTGAAGACCCGAGCGCTACATAACTCAGCGAGCAGCTGGCGAATCAGTTATTGGAAAACTTCAAATTATGCCACCTTAGCTCTTACCCGACAACATCGCAAGTTGTCTGATTCTGCTATTGGATCAATGACAGCCTTCTTAACATTTTCTGTGCTTTAGGCCACTGGTTGACAAATATTGATCTTGATTGATATGGATGCATTAAGCATGTCTTGCCAAAATATGTCGACGGAAATGACCTGTAGGGAAACCATCGGATGCTTGTTGATGCTTCGATCCACACATGGGCAGCACTGCCATTCCTGGAACGTTCCATATTGACTTCTTTCAGACATCTTCATCACAGCCTTGGGTCATGACTGTATAAGCATGCAGATGCCGAACGCTGTTATTCGATGAAAGGATTAGTGTATTTTCAGTACGATTACCACTAACCTCTATCTACTTGTTTATCTGTTGAAAGCTATTCCGTTATCAGCGCTGCAACATTCTCAATCCTGTGAGTACCCTACTTGGCAAAGCTATATATGTGTTGTCCATTTAGCAGATTTCTTCCCTTATATTTAAAAGAACCATCTTAAGATCGCACATGATTGCATCGTGATTGCCGGCAAAAACACATAAGAAGCAAGATTTATAAAATCGTCAGTAATCAGTAGATATTAACATGATCACTAGATAAAATATCTGATTGGGGTTTATTACGGTGGTTGAAGTAAAGGTGGTGTACTATAATGATTATTTCTTATGATTCACTCCATCTAGGCATTGCGAAGTTGTCAAATTAAACATTTAAGCTGAAATATAAAATACGCTGGTTAAAACGGCGTGAAGAAATTCACCTCCCGAAAGATAAACTACACAGAATTAAACTATACAATAACGACTATATAACTACGTATGATTGTATGTTTTAAATTTTCGAAATTTTATTCAAAAGCATTAACACAGTCATAGCTGATGCAATTATATTTATGGTATTGGCAGAGATCTGATTAAAAGGCAATAAGTAAGGATTGTACCGATGATTGTGAGAAAAAGTCCCTTAGATATATTGAACATTCCACCCACTGTTAAATGCAGACCTTGCTGGACTTTGCAGAATAATACAATCTTTTCGACGTTTGGGAACTTATATTCAGGAACATCCAAAATCGCAGATCCAAAAACGCTGTTCAGCGTTTGTATATCCGATGCGAAACGAAACATAAAATACATCAGACAAAACACAACCGCTACCATATATATACTCGTTCCGACTGCCTTCTTGTCACTGACAAAACCATTGCCTTGTGAAAAAGAAATCACATTAAACATAACAAAGTATACATTATTGGACACAAAAGCAGTTATTATGAATATGAGCTCTTTAAATGCTCCATCGGCGTAAAGTAGTAAACAACGAATGCGATCATAATGATCGACATGGTTTTTAAATGATACCTGAGACATTTTAACAGAAGCGATAGCTTGTTTAAGCAGTTGCTTAATATTCCACATTAAGACAATGTAAAACAGTGCAAAAGCACATATCGCAACGTGTCCGTTGAAAAATATTGTAATACAAGTTAAAGTTGAAACTGCATTACAAATGCTGTTTCGAATTTCGGTTGAAAAGTGATCGCTGAATGCATATTTCAAGAACCATCTCTCATCACAAGAACCCCTCGTATTCCTATCTATTACGTTCGGAAGGACTACTGCTTCTGTGACAATGAGAAAAATGCAAGAAACGTACACGCGTATTTTTACTGAGTTGATTCTTTGATGTTGTCGGATGAATGAACTTTCTTCGATGACAAGTTTCAGGAGGTGTTGAATTCTTTTCTTTCGCATGAAGAAGTACACTTTGAATACCACACCAATAAAGAAATAGAGATTTCCGGCAACAAATGTTTGCGAAATAGCGGGTTGTTGGATCATCTCCAAGACGATATTAATGAAAGTTATCAAAGTCGGAATACAGAAACTTGTTTGCAAAATACGCCTTAATATTTTTACCCATGGTCTTTCAGGTTCACTAGAAATCCCCATTCCAATTGAGCACAGAAATATTACAACAGGTTTGTAAATATTTTCGATTTGGTTTTGCATCTTATTTGCTAGTTAACAATGTTGGAATCCGTGTTTATTCATATACTTTTTCATAAATAGTCCTTATAATTAATAATTAGGACACTCTCTTATATTCAGCATAATTGCATGTAAACATGATCATAAATAGTACACTTCAAAAATAATGTATCTACATGAAGGCTTTTATTATGTTTCTTTCTTAAAATTTATATCTCTAAAGCATACACTTAAATTTAGATAGATTTTTAGATTGACAGTATCACATTAAAAGCTTGCACAATCACATAAATTGTCTTTTAGTACTGAACATACTGGTAGCAATAATGTAACGCAACAAAATCACTCGTTAGAGAATAATGCTTCTTACAGAAAAAAAGATTGTGCTTTTTGCACATTTATCTGATGTATCTGTAAAAAAATTTTAAATTTTCTATGCTATTAATTTCTTGAGTGGGCACTTTTCTGAATGTGGATATATTACGGGACTTTAGAGAATAATTACTCTTATTGATTAAGATTGTATTTTTTACATATATCTGATCCATCTTTAAATTTTCTATGCTATTAATTTCCTAAGTGGGTACTTTTCTGTATGAACATAAGTTGTGTAACGGAAAACTCCACGCCGTATATTTCGTTTTATACTATAATGTCAGGCCTGTTGTTAACATCAATTTTTATCGTCCCATTTGTGATTACTTCAGTGTATTATTAGAGATCGATATAGTGTCATTAATTTAATTTATTTTGCATTTCGTTTCAATAAATCTTCGATCTCCGTGAAACAGATACTCTATGCAATCGCATAGAAAACACCAAATGTAAATCTATATTTTTGAAAATGTCAAAGATGTTAACATAAACTTTGGCATTACTTTTAAAATCTTTTGTTCAGATTAAAATAGAATAAAATTTTTCATTTCAAGCTTAAAATATGTATTCTTTCTTTGTGATAAATATTCGAAATTTAGTTCTGATTCGCAAATGATATATTTCAATTCAGTGGTGAATCTAGGCAAATATTTCAATTAAATCAAAACCACTGTCAGTCGACAAAAATGACACGTTTTGTAAAATCATAGATTTTTGACGAGAAAGGCAAAAAAAAAGAGAAAAAGATTCAAGAAAACACATACGATTTCACGATCGATACGATACGATACGATCAAATTCAAACCACAATCAAATCGAAATTGATTTTGCATAACGACATTTTTTCCCACCCCAGAGCAACAACCATTTTCCAATGGTTAATAAATGCATATTATTAATTTTATCAAGACTGAATTTGAAAAAATAAATTTTATGTTTAAAATGAACAAAATATTCAGTAACAGTGCTAATATATGGTTCCTTTTAAATCAATGACATTATAAATAAAAGGGATTTTTCTTCCAATGTTTCACCAAAAATCACATAGATTTCATAAAAGTTATAATGCCCATATAAATGCCTTTTTAAACATTTTTTTATCTTTTAGCGTATGCAAAAATTTTTCTTTTCGTAAAGGCTGGATTTATACACAAAGAATTTGTTAAATCCATGAGAATTTGAGTTTATACCAAAACTATCAGGCCTATGAAATATAATGTTACAACAGGTTATGTAAAATGACTTTAGAAGAGAGAGTAATTAAAGAACTTTGAAATGCTACTTTGTTTATTACCTTTCTGGTACTAGATATTTTGTATTTAACTGTTCAGTATTTTTTTTATGTTTTTAAATGTGTATTCATAATTAGACAATTTGTCAATTAAATTTCTATTAATTTCAATATTTATGAAGCAAATCTTAAAAGTAATAAACTATTTATAATCCTGCAGCTTTTTAAAAATTTCAACAGTATGTAGAATCTTTAACTATATTTTTATGGAAATTACATTTTGGCTATTCCACTGTGAATATCACTACATTTTAGATCGTTTTGTATATTTATTTTTTGTCTACATTTAGATCGTTTCTTTGCGTTTTAGAACGTTGCTAGTTTTTGTATTATGATTATATGGAACTTTGAACAAGTATTGTAAGCAATGTTTTATTTAATGGAAAAATCTTTCTTGTTACGAAAAACAAAAAAATAAAACAATTAAAAGTGCTTTTTTTTCATTACATAAAACTCTAGTCCGAGTAAAAAAAATTTTTAATAACCTTTGCTACCAAAAGTTGAAGTAACTCTTATTTCGTTTATATGTTTCAAACTGAAATGTTAAGCAATTATTTCATTAGAGATTGAGTTTCAAACTTAAAAACTAGATACAACATTCTCGTGCTTTATCTATTGTTTCTTTTCAGCAATAAGACATTTACTAAGCCTTGTTTGTTATTTCTTTATTCGAAAAAATAGGCCTGATAGACACCAAAACATCAAAATAAATGCGTGTAAAAATATCATGTATCGTAAAAAGTAAAAATTAAGTATACATCTATAAATAACTACTAAAAACCTTTTATAGATACGGAATAATAACAGAAAGTATTATATTACTTGATGCAGAATTAATAGCTACGGAAAGAATTATGGAGTATGGAAGCAATAATCGGATTGTTGCCAATTTCTGAAAAATAAACTTCCACTAAAATTTACAGATTACTTAGATGCAGATAGAACAGCAAACGATATTTACGAATCAGATGGGCAAAATTATGAGTTTACGTCTAATTAAAAACATTTGCATTTCCTGCTGTGAAAATATTCATCAATAACTTATTACATTTTTGGAATGTCATATATTAAAAAAGTTAAGATTTTTCTTATTTTTTCAATGCTTTCTTTGGCTTAAATACATTATTAAAGCCTACAACCAATACTACATTTAGATTAAAATTACAAGATTTAAATTTATTTGAAATGACTTTGTACATTAAATCATGTATTAATTTCAAATGCGTCGCTCTGTGGGCTTTCTATGGAATTCTATGCTGTTAAAAACTTCTTTTTCTGAAATTGTGATATAAATTTCTTTCGGATTAATATTTCCATTTTTATTTAACTTAATTTGTCACACAAGCCACAATATTTATTTATAAGTTTTGTTATTTTCAAGCAAAATAAAGTCATAGAAATGTACAACATTTATTCATTATGACATACAATTTTGTTTTTCTATAAGGAACATATAATAGGGAAAATACATAAAACATTTAAATAAAAAATTGTGATATCTTTATTATAAACATGTTCAGTGTTGTCAATAATGTTTAAATGGAAACATTTTGTGTAGTACTAGTATGTAATAAATTCAGAAATTAATTTTTAATAATTCCTAAAATTCGAAATCTGAAATCATACATTCTTCAGAACTGAATTATATTAAAAAAATAATTAATGAATGCGCACATAAACACTATATGCTGACAAGTTTTATTGTTAGAATTGCTGTTTTAATTGTGTTTTAATATCATTCTCAGAAAAAGTAAGGAAACGTTTCTAGAATTTAATTTTTGCTTTCAACATATGGGAAAAATATGAAGTTATTTTCATGCGATTCGCATTTCATAAATTCGGACCTTAAAATATTTTAGAATGTCATTTTCGACTTCACGGATTTTGATTTTATTGATCTGATCTAATATAATAAACATGTAATCGATTTCGATACACGCAGATAATATATCATAGAGAAGAAGAGTATCAGCAACCGCATTCAGTGATGGTTCAAATACTTCCGTCTCATTTGCAGAAGGTGGCGCGCATGAAGTCTCCGGGTTACAAGAGAACCAATGAGAGTGTCCTATTTGTACATAAGTAGTCTGTGATAAAATTACGTATGACTAAACTTAAACCCGTAAAATGCGGTGAAAAAGGTCTGTGCTCATAACATTATACTCCTTTTGCAGGATGACAATTCATTTAAAGAATATTACTCATTTCTGACATAAAAAGTGTGTTTTGACATTAAAAGTAAGAGCGTTGCTCTTTAATTTACGGAAATATTTTTATGAATTCTCTGTCTTATTTCGTGTATAATATATTAAGTTATCAACACAAGGTTATGCAGAATTTAATGTGCTTTTGACGTTATTGCATGATTGTGTAGTGACAGCTTGGCAGATGCATAGAAGCTGTGAGGCCAAATCTACAGGTGCAACCATCATTATTGTTTTAATTTACTTACCACTAAAGCTTGCTAAGGAGTAATTGATCATGAATGCTTTTTTGTCGCAAGTAAAGCTGCTGATGTTTGAAATTGGATATTAAGGTCTTCCAAATACAGCTGCTCCAAGCACACACAGTCCTACGTTTTTCTCTTCTCCCTCAGACCATCAACTAATCCTGACAATAGGACCACCGCCCACTTCCTGTTGTCTGCGCCCCCTAATTCCTCCTTAAGCTCTCTAGCCCAGAATATGAAGGGCGTATATGCTTCGTCGTACCCTTCCCTCATCACTTAACCCTCCCCTTTTTTTTCTTCACATGCTTGTCCAGGTCTATGGCGCGCGCCGTGCATTCTTACACTCTCCCTCCCCCTCAAAACCATAAGCTGAAATGGCTTTATTAGGAGAGGAGTTCTCTCGGCTTCTACATCGCCTGTGCTTTTGGGCACGGCTTTCTAGGAAAACTAAATTGAGACAGACTTAACCTACAATGCTTTTGACACTACCAGTTACCTACAAGTGCAACATACACGCACAACGCAAACTACAGTTCCAACTACAAAAATTTTTTTAAGTCTTAAAATCTTCTCACAGATAACCTTAAATTTTCTCTATAGTTAACATACATTAATTCACATGCTTCATATACGCATAAGTATTACACTAAATATTGTTAATCAGATTAATGTGCCTATTATGGAATTTAGAGTCATCGATAAAGCCTTCAACAGCAGCAAAAGATCGTCATCGGTCTGGTACTGCATTGTGCAGAAATTCTCCAGTCAAGTGTATCAAGGTCTTTATCTACCAGTCTAATAAACTTGACTAGAAATGGTAAATATCACAAGCGCATAAATTGTCAAGATGGTTGTTGTTGAAATGAAAGTGACGTCAAATGACGTTTTACGTGATTTTAAATGATTTTTAAGAGTACGAAGTTGCGCAGACTAAATGAACACAGATAAGAACGTGGAATCTTGTGGGAAAAATCCAAATGCGATCCTATGAGAAATAAACCTACACGAAAATCACAAGGGTCCGAAATTGCTGCACAAACTAAGCAGTGGAAATTCGTTAAGCATTACAATCGCTTTGATAATCTGAAGAGAGAATATTTTCACAACCAGTATAAAATATATACAACCAGCTTCCTTCTTTTTTGCTGGCCTGATAATGTTTTTATTCACATGTGAACCATATTGCTGTTGAAAATGTTTGAACATTGTGGATTACAGATAACATATGGGTCAAAATGCATGTAAAAATAAATAATGAAAAAGAAACATGAGACTATTTTAAACCTCGACAGTAGAAAATGTGAGAAAAATGCAGTGTCATTATATTATGAGTGTAAAGATTTGGTTTTTTTAAAGTAATATTCTGCCTTATCGGTTGTTTGTGTAATGCAGCGAAACCTTTTGTTGATTGAAACTAAATAAATAGTGTAAAACTGTTTATTTTTAAGGGTCAAAAAAGTTTTTCAGACACAACATTTTAACTTATCCTTTAATTAAATTGATTCGCGTTAAAACTGAACTATACTTCACACGATAAAATTGGAACTATACTACCAGGTTAAAATGCTGCTGCTAAAGCATATAAATCTTATTAGTTTTTAAGTAAAAGTATTTAAATGTAGAGTGTAAAAATGAATGCTTTTAGCAGTTGCTAAACAGTTTATTTGTAATGTTTAATCTAATTCATATTTAACTCATTATGTACATAATTATCTACCACAATACTGAATCATATGAAATGAAACATACGTTATAAATTATAAATCATTTTAATTATAATGAATAATCCATGATTCATTATATATTACTAGGAAATAATGCAATTTAACAACAGCAAAAAAGTAGACTACATACATTGATTATTTTGTTTCATCATATTCAGTTTATACTTCCATGAGAAATTGTATACATTCACTGGAGTAACAGAAAAGTTTCTAGTCATTTCTATTCTAGATATAAAAACGCATTTTTCTGTGATGAGTTGAGATTCAGCCTCTAAAATTTCAAATTTGAAGTGCTTATTTTAACAAGAGCACGACAAGAAAAATATTTCTTAATTTATACAATATAGTAGACGTAGACCTCGTTTATATTTGCAGGTCTGTAATCCCTAGTAAAATAGGTCTTGCCTTAAATTTCTAGTTTGACGTATCACAAATAAGTAACAACGATGAAATAATTTCACTGGTTCACATCCTGCATCAACACACACATTCATTACTAAAGGCATGCATGCAAAAATGCACATAAAAGTCTTAATGCGCATAAATAATAAAAATGCATTTCATAAATGACAAATAAATTTTGACGGCGGTAAATGTTACATAAAAAGCAATTTTAGGTAATTCATTGCAAAATAATTGAAAGATATTTCAAAAAGCAATTTTACGCTTTGTTAACTTTACAATATAACAGGAAGAAGAGTGCAATATGTAGACTGAGATATCTTAATCTTTTCGTAATACAACGGCGGCAAAGTTAATCAGTAAATTGCGAATTTAAAACATCTGAATTCGTATTACCAAAAGGCAATGAATTGATTAAGAGACTGTACGTCAAGGTGCTACCAATAATTCCCAGTAAAACACTTTTTCTTAGAAACACCAACCCTCCTAAAGATAGAATGGGGCAACGTTTCGCTTTGGAGATAAATATTAGTTTTTCAATACATGTAACTACATTGTCAGGCAGTTTTAAGACATTGTAACCAATTTCACCATTTAGTGTTTCAACGCCTTCAGCAGTGCTGAATATAAAGAACAATAATGCAGCCATCGCAAGAACGAAATATATCAGGAACAGAAAATCTATCATTCCTAAACATCCATGTTTATAAATCACAAAGAGAGGAATATAAATACGACTTGCAACAAACAGCACTGTCAATAGTAACAGATTTTTGAACATTTTATCCATGACGAATATGAACTCAGAGATACGATCGTAGTAATAAAGGTGAGTTTCCACATTTTCCCGGTTGTACTTTAGTCTATGGACAACGATTTTGAACATTTCCTTCAAGATGCAGCTTGTAGAGGCATGGAATATACCAAACAAACTGACAGGAATCAGTGAGGCAAAGACTCTTGCAACATGCTCAAGAACTCTTAAAGTCTTTAGCCATGTTTTGTTGAATTTGATTAAGATAAGTCTCCAGAAAGTACTGCTGTTGGTGGTAATGTCTATTTGATGATCCGTAGTAGAACCACTTGCAATGAAACATAACAAAATCAGTTCTGAAATGAGCAGTAGCAAGGTTGCAAATAAAATTCGCTTCTTCATTGGCTCGATATGCCTTGGATCATTGGCCAAGCCAGAGTTAGTGATTAAAATTAGCATGTGGGATATTTGGTTTCGGTGTTTGTAAAAAGAAAACCTGAAGCACATTCCGCTTATGTTATGGAAAAACTTGATTAACCGTTTGACTGCTAAGCAATTCTAGCAAAAACGCACGAAAACTGCGAGACATATTTTGACTTTATTTTGTGAAATAAAACACTCTCATTTAGACAAATATCAATCAAATTTAATAATTCTTTTCGTATTATAAAGAAACAATATTAATTGTGAATGTGAATAAGAAAAAATAAAACTGTTTTTTGCTTTGAAAATTAAAATTTATAAAAAGGTAACATAAAGATTCTTGATCTTCTCTTATGATCAGCACGTAAAGGATCAATTTGATTAGGGGAAGATCACTGACTCTTACATGAAGAATTTATGTATAACAACTATGTTTTGCCGCACAAATAGCGCGAAGGCCTTTTTTACAACAAGCGCTAATAAGACGGGATCGCTTGATTCCGCTCCTTCTGTTGCTACACACCGCGCATTGTCGTAAGTTACGTCCCGGTAATTTTTCAAGCGCAAATTTTTTGGTTGAAAATGGTTGTGTTGACACGCTATTTTTATGATTCATTTTTGTGATTCATCCACTCCTTTTCGATATCGTCAATAATTTTTGATGTGAATTTGAGCCGGTTCATTTTTTTTTCGGTAGTGTTGGAAACATAAAAATAAAAGAGTTCAGCACCATTCTTCCAAATTTGTTGAATACTACTATTTTCCAATATTTTAGGGTTCTTCGCTCGTCTAAAGACGCGTATAACATTTTGTCGCACTCGTCCACACCTCTCATGTATTTGTTGTAGTCAATCATGCTTGGTTTCGTCTTTTCGTATTCAAAATTCCTTTTCTTTTTTCTTTATCTTCACACTATTAGTGTCCGAGTTGGATGAAATCAGTATGACTGGGTTTGGTTTGGACTTTTTGTCCCTGAAAGAGCACATCAGTACATTTTCATGTGCTATCTATTTTGCTTCTCCTACGATTGCTTTCTTGGCTTCTGACGGAATCTCTTTTCTGTTACGTCTAATTGTTCCAGTTAGATATGATATGTATTTCGTTTCAAAAGGGCTTTGGCCAAGCGTAATCTTGTATAAAAATTATCTGTAAACAGATGATAGCCTTGGTGAAAATAATTTTCAGTTGAAAAAAATCCAAGACCATATTTTCGTACTAAATCTCTGTCATCTGTATTTTTAGCTCCTTTGTAGAAAAACAAAACCAAGCAACATTTAGAAATCGAGTCGCACAACATCCAAAATTTGATCCGAAAGCTAATTTGAGCGAAAACCGCGTCACAGCGCAAAAGCGCTGCGTCGCAGTTTTCGAGACAAATGAACGCAGCGCTTTTGCGCCGCGTAGCAGTCAAACGGTTAAGACCCTATGGGACACGCTTGTTAAAGTCAATACTTCAACAACTCCTGTTAAAATCAAAATTATGTTAAGTATCAGGAAGAATATTTCAAGAAAGCGATTTATCAGTCGTTTAAATCGAGATTTGCGTTTTAGAATTTCGCGCCCTATTCCAAAACATTGCAGAGCACTGAGAATCGGATAATAAACAGAACTCACGCTAAGTGACATAGTTTCTAGAAATCTTACATGCATGTGATGTTGTTACAGTGGATTTATGTTCCCAATAGAGAAAATATCAATATCAAATATTATTGATTTAGTAATTTTTTCGCACTTCATATCACTTATTCTTCAAATGTAGAAAGTATACTTCGAATTTAAGTGCAGTAAAAATGCCATTCATTTTATTGAGTTCATTGATGACTTTGAAATTACGCGTATCAAAAGGATATGCTTTTGCATAAGAAATGTTTAACAGTAAATTTGTTTGTTGCAAAAACTTTAAGCGTTTTCCGTTTTTCCAAACATCGATTTGTGCGTATTTTCCTATTACCTAAATGTTATTTATATTGACATAAATATTTTTGAGCATTATGTGTGGAGATGAAATGAAGGCTGTGCGCGAATTGTAATGCAACAAAAAGAACAGCAGACTATCTATCAAAATATATTTCCTATGTATGATACTACAGAAGTCATAAATGCAGTTGAAGAATTTAGTATTCTTAGATTCAATTTAGTCCGTTTTTAAAGATATAAAGCAAGCACATTTTTGAACCGACAATTAAGGGCTAACTGTGTTCTTCAGTTCAGCTGTTCATGGGTTCGAGTCCCACCTCGGGCTTGGTTCGGAATCCACTTTAAGCAGTATGTCCTGGCCTAATTTTCCGTCGTGTGCAAAAAATGACCGTACAGTGACAAACCAAACCAAAGAGACAATAAGGATTTTAAAACACAATGTCCCGACGTGGACCAGTAAGCTGAAGCTCGGTTCCCAATAGAACACCGAAAGTGAAGCAGCAAGGCCGTAGGCCTCTACTTGGGAGGTTCACCACCTATCTTCGAATGGTTGGCACGCGGGAACGTGTTCGTTAAGGGGAGCTGGCGCACGTAAAATCTGTCGTGTCTCCAATGTCCTCCATGTCTCAATTATACCTCTGGGGGGCCAAGTTAGGTGACGGTCTCTCATCTTGAAGTTGGTTCAAAAGTATGAGATCCAATATCTGAGCAGAAGTCGGCATTCCCCCCCTGGGGCTCGCTTAAAAAATGGAAGCCGCCCCTCTTTCCATTACCTGTCCAAAAGGAATGGACACGACGACAGCAACAAAGAAATAAAAAAAATGATCAAGGTTAATTTTTTTGAAATAAATAAAATCCCTTATGAAAATTTATCTAGAATAACAATGAAACACACTCATAGAAAACCCTTTTAGAAACCTTAAAAATTAAAGCTTTTCAACACCTATAATACCTCTAAAATTTTCCCAAGAAATATCATAAGAATCTACAGCGTGTCCAAGTTACAACTTTATAAAGACCTTTATTTTCGCCGTTACGAATTAGAAAACATTACAAAGTAAAATTTATGTTTTGGACATTTTAAAATTTCAAAAATTAATTTAATAAAATTTAAGAACTGCAAAATTTAATATTCCCCGTGCCCACCCCCCTTTAGTTATGCTAATAATTGTATCACAAAATATTTGAACTCTATATGACGAAAATTGAGCGAGATAATTTCAGTTTAAGGGGTCGATTAAATATTTACTTCTTATGCTTTGCTGTTAATACTGAATCCGACCCCTCAGTGTAGGCCGTAAAAATCTCATGTTTCGAAATTAAATTCCTCACTCAAACTTCGTCTTGTAAAGATGGAAGTTTTTGTATTGTGTTTGTTAGCACATGCGTGTATAAACATTCACGAAATATAAACAATTAGGACAGGGAGCAATACAAAAGGCTGAAGTTAATTTTTTTAAACAAACTTAGTACCGTAACATTAATAAAGAATGTAATGTATAAAATGTCTGCAAATAACACGTAGATCACAATTATAAGTTTTCCTGAATTCGACGCAATACACTATAGGAGCATGTTAATAAAGTAGACACCCTGTTAATCGGGATTGGATTATCAAAGACTGAAAAATACATAAAGATAAAAATTTCATTGATTTTCAAAGGGAAATCTTAGGATGTTAGAGTTATATGGGGTTTTAAAAATGTTATGAAGAAACAATGGGCGAAGAAGCAGTGGATTAACTAACATTTCAACTTTGGAATGTTACGAAGTGTTAAGTGATTGCGATATTGTGCAGAGTGTTGACGAAAATCATGAAACTTACGAAATATTAATTACGGTGAAACGTTAATGCATACTAACTACAATAAGCTTTAGTGAATACTGTTACTTAATAATTTGGAACAAAAAGATAAAAGGACACAAGCTTAAAAATGATGAAAATTCTTTAATGCGAAAATTGAAAGCAGATTTTTCTCATTTCATTCTTTTCAAATTAATAAGGTAAATATTGCACTGTAATTGTAAATTTAAAAAGAAAACGTTAAAATGTATATTTTTCTTTTTTTGCATTAGTTAAATTATTCACCTTTTGCATGTAATAAATTTACAATTTTCTAGAAATTTTTCAAAATGTTTTATCAAACTTCACATAAATTCAATTACTCGAGACATTTACTTATCCGGTTATTCGAGAATTCAATGTATCCCACGGTATTATTCAATTACAATATAAATATTTTCACATACGTTAATAAGAAAATCGGAAAAACAGATTATTTGGCTATGATATGCATTATCACATTATAAATTTCCACTTACAGAAACATTGAAATAAAAATTATATTTAATTTTTGGAAATTTACTATCATACATTCTTACGTCGTAATTAATTTTAATTAGAAATATTTAACACAAAGTCAAGGGGAGAAAAGTAAATTATTTTAAATTCTAACAACATAAAGTTTAAGACTTCTGTCAATAGATGGCGCCACTAGACATGAAACAGAAAGGATTGAAACTTTCATTATATTTAGTATGTTCTCGGTAATTTGTGTTTTTCCCTTACTAAATTAATGTTTAAAAAGTAAGGAGCTTTATTTTAGAAGAAGAAAGACTAAGCTTTTTTAATCGCTACTTACTTATTTTATTTGCTTTAATTTTCTATAGGAAGCAAGATTGTATAGAGCATTTTAAAAACATAAATGAAATAAAATTCTGTATTTGTATAATTATGGATTTTCAGCCTGATATTTATATTGATTTATATATGGTTAAATGCATCTAATTTATATTACCACGATATATCTGGAATCTTTAGGTGAAATAGATTGATAATACAAATCAACTTACTGTTACGTATTTGTAATAAATGTTCTATATCACATATGATTTTTTTTTCTTGTGCATTTTTGTGACACCCGTAATCCATCTTTATAGCTTAAAGAGTTGAGTTTTCTATTATGTAAGTCTAGAAATCTACAAGGTTATCTGGATCTTCGTAAAATTTTGGATACTCGACTACCATAATATGCAGAAGACCAGATTCCCCTTTATACTCCTACCTATAGGGAAAGTTAAAATAAATCTAAAAATCATTATGAATCGAGTAGGCCATTGTCACTTTTACATAAAATTTGAAGAAATAATAATTTCTGACTTCCACGTTCTGCAAAGACATTTATCAAGCATGGCTCTTTTTTTCCCCTTATGAATGATCCTCATTCAACAAAATGTTTAATAAAGCGTTTTTAATGTTGTCAGTAACTTGACCTTCATGTTCATTTTGATTTCATGATCAAGCATATAAGATACATGGGTGCAAGTTACGAGATATGAGCAAGACGGAAAATATCGGCAGTTATATTTGCTTTCCTGCAGTAAAGATCACGTTGCAGGAATGTAATATTTACAGGCAACAAAGGGTTTAATGCAATTACGTAGTAATATGTGTATTAATAACATACAATAAAGTGCTTAGTGATAAAATTTAGCGTCAAAACTTTTATATTGTATAACAGTGGTAAAAAAAAATTTTGAAATCTCTCAACTCTTAAAAAAAAGAGAAAGTGAGTTTTTTCGAGAATTGGCGGCTTTAAAAAAATTGTATTCAGATTTTTAAGACTTGCACCCATGATAAGATACATCCAAATATTTTGGATACCTTACATCAGTAAGTATACAACAGAACTATTATATAGTGGGTATCGTCGCAAAAACGACCGAATTCTAAACTGAGAAAATGAGTGGTTAGTGGGGAAGTGTTTGGGGATAATGTTGTTGTTAAGGATGTATATTCATTTATGGAGGTATAAAGGCAGAACCTCTACTGTGGCTTCACAAAACCAACCGGATTAAAAAGAGAAATGTTTAATGGCAGAGTGCAGGGTTAGGACTTCCATGAATTTATCGTCACTCAGATGCTAAAACGTTCATACACATTAACTGCGATTATTGTTAAAATATTATAGTGACAGCTCCTTTTTAGAAAGATTAACATATAAGTACTAAAAATGATCAGGGCCTGATTTACCACAAGGCAAACAGGGCAAGAGCCCGGGCCCCCGGTTTAAAGGAGGCCCCCAAATTCACTTTATAATAAAATTCATATGTATTTTACAATACAATATTAAAATTTTCCCATTATCCCTCACACGCCCCTATATTGAATTTGTTTATTTTTATTCATATCATTTCATTTTTTATAGGTAAGGATCCACGGCAAATGCTTTTGCCCCAGGCCCCAATTTCTTTAGATCGGCCTCTGACTATGATTATTATTAAATTATGTCTAGAAATATCAAGTACTTATTCTTACAAGTATTTTTCATTAAAAATATAAAAAATAAATTTACGAGTAGTACTAAGTATAGTCCGTTTACGTTTGGTAAAACCCTCCGCGTTTTTGCGCATGCGCCAGGTCTGCTTTGATTTCACCAAAATAGGGGAAAATATATGAACACATGTGTGCCCAGTTTCCCCAGCACGAGCTCAGAACAGCTAGAACCGGTCTTTGGAAGTCCCATCTCAGCGCACCACCCCTTTTCGTAGTAGAATCGTCCGCGAGAGCTAGTTTTTCAATAC